>Ga0209475_10001985_pt1 | contig 22454 bp, 20 predicted proteins | sample tdDd471_FD_187128 | JGI IMG/M metagenome (GOLD analysis project Ga0209475, IMG submission 187128) | Marine sediment microbial communities from the Atlantic coast under amendment with organic carbon and nitrate - tdDd47.1 (SPAdes)... | ecosystem: Environmental > Aquatic > Marine > Coastal >... | reverse complement strand
TCATCTTTTTTACGCAGGTCGGCGTGGAATAAAAAATACTTGAATCCAGCTGCGGAAAATTCTTTCTCCATATCTACGATTGACTCAGGCCAGTCATAAACCGGCAGAATCAGAGTTGCACCATGGTTAGCAAATTTACGGGCTATCGACCTGCCTATTTGGCGTGAGGCCCCTGGTATGATAACTGTTTTCCCATGTAATCGCATGGACTGAATTTTCACAAAATTGAATTAAGAAACGGTGGCTCGGGTTCATTGATGGACTTGTCAGCACCATTTTGATGCATTAAGCCGAACATTGCAAGTATGTTCCCATCCATACACAACTGATAATCATCGGTGGCCAGGATATTATTATTCACGGGATTTATGAGTCGCGCAGAAATGTATAATACTCTGTTTGTTCGGGATATAGTACCGGCCAGTATAGCTTGGGCCTCTTGTCCCTCTTTGAGTTGTGCAAGGTTCCTCGATAAAATAGTTTCCCCGGACTTAGGTTCTATATTGATAGTATTGGAAAGTTTCATCTCTCTGACTGTATAACCTATCTGGACGAGTCTGGAAGCGATGTGTTCCTGCAGTACACGGCCAAAGCGTGATGTTTGCTGAAGGTCATTGTTGTCCACAAAGGTGGTAACTATAATTGGCATTTCCGGGTGACGCGGTATAAGGGGGGGCAATGCTCTCTTTGCCAGATTATCAGCGATGGTGTAAGAAAAATCTATTAAGTTCGTGTTGGCCCCAAGGATATTTTCTAAACGGGTGCAATTGAAAGACGAGCAACCGCTGTTAAAAAAAAGTAAGGAGACTAAAACCGTCGCCATGATAAGCTGCGATAGCTGGAAACGAAAGGTGAAAGGGGGGGCAATCTTATATGGTATCATGGGTTTTTGTCCTCTACATCTCTGTTTTGTCATAAGAGATTGCACTGTCATCTAAGTAAGTAGTTGAGCCTGTTGCTCTTGGTAATAATCCGAGTTGCTCTTGGTTATAAGGAGACTTCCCGCTGGAAAGCATAATGGTATTTGTTTGAGGCATACTTTCCTGGTACTGGAAGAAATCGTTATCGTTGATATAGTAGATATCAGATGATCTGAATGTATATCTGTCATCGGTTGTCATTGAGGTAGTTATGATGATCTCGTAATGACCACTGGTAACCATACTGCTATTGGCTATATCAGCACCTGCACCAATTGCAAGGATTATAAGCTCAGTTGGGGCATTGTACAAAACCGCAACAGCTGCGGAGAGGCCCGTCAGCACACCTGGCTGAATGCTGCGGACACGGTCTGTGTTGCGATGAACTATCTGCACTTTATACTGGAGCGTTAACGCATTTTCATCTGGTCTGCTTTTTGTTGGGACACCATATCCGAAAAGCTTGGTGATGAGCAAATCGCGGAACCCTTCGTCGAAGCTGCTCGTTTCATACGCCTTGCAGGGAATTGAATCGTCTCCACAAGTCTCTTTAACAAAGACAGCTTTATGAACATTATCCGTCATAATAAGTTCGTTGTTGATGCGATTGGCCAGGTCTGTTGCGAGTACTTCCCAGTGAGAAGAAGCCTGCATTTTTTTCTGTTGGGAATAGGGGTAAGTAATGGGTTCGGGGATTCGGCTGCTGCAACTACAACAAAGGGAAATTATGAGAACATAGGGCAAATACGACTGCATAAGAATCTCCGCTGAATAAGGTGTTGGAAAGTTAATTGTTTGTTTTTAAGAGAATTAATTTCGTTAGCACCGTTATCCAAAAATATAGGTGAAATGTTTTCTTTCATAAAGACTGTATCGGACTGTCTGAGAAAAAGTAAAGAGAAATATAGTATTATCATGAGGACAGTATGGATTGTCTACAATGGTCATTTAAATGTGCTTTTAGAAAAAAAGTAATTGAATATTTAGGGGAATAAATAGCTATCTTGATCTTACACGCAATTGATACTTATATTATTTGATAAATCGAGGTTTTGGTAAAGTGGGACAATGTAGTCTCCATTCTCAACAAATATTTAGGCATAACTTGGGGGCTAACATAAAATAATGTCAATCGATTTACATACACATTCGACAACCTCTGATGGGACTATGAGTCCCGCTGATCTTGTTAAATATGCCTATAAAAAGGGTTTGTCTGCAATTGCAATTACTGATCATGACACTATTGATGGGATAGATGAAGGTGTTGCTGCCGGTAATATCTTGGGCATAGAGGTTGTGCCTGGGATTGAATTGAGTGTCAAGTATTCTGATCATAATGTTCATTTACTCGGATACCTCTTTGACTGTCATAATGAAGAGCTGCACCTTGCCTTGAAGCAGTTGCAGATTGGAAGATACGAGCGGAATAAAAAAATCATTGCTAAACTTAATGAGCTTGGCCTCACTATTCAATTCAGTGAATTGAAAAAAACTGCCGGATCTGGGCAGAATGGACGACCTCATATAGCTCGCCTTATGATTCAGAAAGGTTTTGTGAAAACTATGGATGAGGCGTTTGAAAAATATCTAGGGCAAGGCGGGCTTGCCTATGCTTCCAGATTTGTCTATGGTGTGGGTGAAGCAATTGCTCTTATTAAAAACGCTGGGGGTGTTGCAATTCTTGCTCATCCATTTCAATTAGATAAAGCAACTAATGATTTTCCCAATGACGTGTATCAGCTTCGTGATATGGGGTTAGATGGAATCGAGGCATATTATCCAACTCATTCCCGGCAATTTAGAAAACGCCTTATAGCTCTGGCCGAAAAAAACTCTCTACTCTTAACTGGCGGAAGTGATTTTCATGGCAGTATCAGACCCGGAACAACCCTCGCCGGAGGGAAAAATGTCTCGGTTCCCTCGGAACTGTTAATCAAAATGAAAGAACGTGTGATGTTAAACAGCAATGCTCACCGAATAAACTAAGCTTTAAAAAGGTAAATTATGACGATGTATTCAATCCTTGTAGTAGACGATGAACCAAATTATCTCGTTGTGTTGTCCGAGTTGTTAAAAGATGAAGGATTCGAAGTTTTTACTGCTTCTGATGGTATACAGGGACTTGAAATTGTAGACGAAGTTGACTTGGATATCGTTATTACTGATATGCAGATGCCTGGTATGAATGGGTTGCAGTTTCTGGAAAAGGTCAAAGATAAAAATGAGCATCTTCCGGTTATGGTCATAACGGCATTTGCGGAAATCGATAAAGCGGTAGCTGCGATGCAGGCTGGTGCTTACAATTATCTCGCCAAACCGTTTTCCAATGATGAGCTTATCATCACTATCAAAAAAGGTGTGCAACACTATGCTCTCATTCGTGAGAACACACGTTTAAGGGATGAAATTAAAGGAAAAAGCGGATTCAGTGGCATGGTTGGGAAAAATCCGAAAATGTTACAGGTTTATCAACTTATAGAAAAGGTATCACCAACGCATGCATCGGTATTGATAACTGGCGAGAGTGGTACTGGTAAGGAGCTGGTGGCTAAGGCAATTCATATGAACAGTCCGAGAGAATCTCAGCCTTTTATTGCGGTTAATTGTGCCGCACTATCTGATAATTTGTTGGAGAGTGAACTCTTTGGTCATGAGAAAGGCGCCTTCACCGGAGCTGTAGCCATGCGAAAAGGACGTTTTGAGCTTGCTGAGAATGGAACGATATTTCTAGATGAGGTTGGTGAAATTCCCCTTGCATTACAGTCGAAATTACTGAGAGTCCTTCAGGAAAAAACCTTTGAGCGTGTAGGTGGGGGTAAAACCATAGAAGTGGATGTCAGAATCATCAGTGCTTCTAACAAGGATTTGCGGGAGGAAGTTGGCAAGGGGCAATTTAGAGAGGATCTTTTTTATCGTCTCAATGTGATTCCTGTCATGCTTCCAGCTCTTAGAGAGCGAATGGATGACATGCGTTTATTGGCTGAGTTCTTTGTCGAAAAATACAAAAAGGAACTGGCAAATCCTAATCTAAAGATTTCAGCAGATGCATTGAAATTGCTTATGAAACTCCCTTGGGAGGGCAATATCAGAGAACTAGAAAATACAATAGAGAGAGCAGCAATCCTCTGTTCAAATGATGTTATTGAGGCCGAAGATGTGCAGCCTGATACTCTATATAGCGAGGCGCGGCCGGCCTGGGGACAGGATGTAGATCTCCGGCAGATAATACCTGAGGATGCCGGGTTAAACGAGGTACTGTATGCTGTTGAGAAAAAAATGCTGACCCAGGCACTTTCAGATACTGATTATATACAGGCCAGGGCAGCTGAAAATTTAGGAATTACTAAAAGTCTTCTCCAGTACAAAATGAAAAAATATCAAATAAATAAGAAAAAATAAGAATGATATTTATGGCTTACCCAAGTTCTTGATCTTCTGCTTTTTGGCCGGAAACACCCCAGTGTAGTTTGTTCCGGAGGATTGTAAAATAATCGCGGGTAGATGAGACGATGAGCTTGAGAAAGTGTTCTGCTGTTTCAATTTCCAGTTCGTCTTGATTCTTCATTTCCCAGAAGGCCTGACCATCGATTATTATCTGTGCACGTTCGATATCATTGCCTGCATCATAGCGGGTTTTAATTCGTTTTTCTGCTGGGAGAATAATCGGTCTGCTGCTTAGCATGAAGGGGCAGATTGGGGTTACAGTGATAGTCGCAAGACCTGGGTAAACCAGTGGCCCGCCGGCTGAAAGATTATAAGCGGTTGATCCGGTGGGGGATGAAAAGATGAGACCATCGGCCTTATAGGATGTGATGTATTCCTCATCGGCTTTGGTCGATAGACGGAGTAGTCTATCAAGGACGTTTTTGGTGATCACCACATCATTTAGTGCGTAGCGGTAGTCGGTTTCCTGTCCATCTGACACAAGTCGAGTTTTGAGCATGAGTCGGTTTTCAATAGTTAACTTGCCGTTTAAAATACATTCGAGTGCCTGTATGGTCTCATTTTCGGTGAGTTCGGTAAGAAAACCAAGGTTACCGAGATTTATGCCGAGCACAGGAATTCCATGACGGGCGGCTTTTTCGGCAATGTGCAACAGCGTACCATCGCCACCAAGCACAATAATCATATCTAGGTCAGGTGTAATAGAATTCAACGAAACGTTGATGTTTCGTTTTTGCAACCAGCTTGTCAGTGTTTCTGCGTACTGGTCTGACCGAGCATCATCTATTTTGGTAATGATAGCAATATAGCGGAGCCTTAGGCTAATTTCCGATCGAAAAGGGGTCGTATTGTATGTCATTCTATTTCGCCTAATTGTTTCGATCTGATAACTGCTGATTCGACAACGTCCATTATGATGCCATGGAAACCGACTTTTTCAAGAACATGGATAGCAGTAATGGCTGTTCCCCCTGGAGATGTTACTTTGCCCCTCAGTGCTGCAGGATGTTCGCCACTTTCTTTTAGGAGCTTGACTGAGCCAGATACCGTTTGGAGTGCCAACTTTTCAGAAACAACACGGGTAAGCCCAGATTTAACTCCGGCATCGATCAGGGCTTCAACAAAGGAAAAAACATAAGCAGGACCAGATCCGCTAAGACCGGTCACGGCGTCAAGATGAACCTCGTCCAGGATGACCACTTCACCAACGGCGAGAAAAATTTCCTCAGCTGCCTTCAACTCTTCGTTGCTGACATTGTTATTCCTACTTAGAGCGGAGGCGCCTTCCAGTACGAGTGCTGGAGTATTTGGCATGACTCTGATAATTTTTGTTTCAGACTTGCCAATTATTCCCAAATAAAAAGAAATCGGCAGACCGGCTGCAATGCTAATCAGAATATGTTGCGGCTGCACACGTTCTCGGCAATCCTCCAGGAGGGATTTCATGGTCTGTGGCTTGACCGCAAGGATTATGATTCGGCAGTTTTCAAATATTGGCACATTACTGTGATAGGTTTTAACCGAATAGGTTTGCTCCAGATGTTCCCGTCGAAAATCATTGGGCTCAGCTACGAGGATATCGATTTCCTGGTAAAGACCAGAGGCGATTATCCCTCTAATTAACGCTTCAGCCATCTGACCGCCGCCTATAAAACCTATTTGCTGTGTCATAAATTTTCCTAAATAGATAGATTAATCCGGAAGGATGAAAAAAGATTTATATGCAATCATAATCGGTTTCAGGTAAATATCAAATTCGATACATTTATTCAATCATATATATGGAACTGCTTACTCTAATTGGGAAAGCTTCCTGTCTTTTAAATATTGTAAAAATCAAACAAGGGGTAGTAATGATACATAAAGACTTATTGGAAATTTTGGCCTGTCCGCAATGTAAGGGACCAGTTAAATTGAAAGATGAAGATGGGTTGGTATGTGAAAAATGTATGCTTTTATATGAAATTAAAGATGATATACCTATTATGCTCATCGATAAAGCCAAAAAACTTGAGTAAGTTTACTCCAATTAATTGAGACCGTTACAGAATTCTATTTTTATGATGATATTGCATAGGTTTCGAATCTGAACTGGAGGAGTAAGATGTCCTTTGCTGAAAAATCCCATAAGTTGTTTGAGCGTTTCATTACTCCAGGAGACCATGCAAGCAGTGATTATTTTAGCGTGATAAATGAGCTTTTTACAAAAAAAGTAAGTGAAGGTGAAGTGTGGCAACAGGCAATTGATGCTGCATATCAACTCGTCTTGCTGGAGGTTCTAGAAAAATCATGTGACGCAACGCAGACTATTGCCTTTGGGACTTCAGGATGGCGTGGCATATTAGGTAAAGATATAAATTGTCACTCAGTCGCGCTGGTTACTGCAGCAATAATTCAAATGTATGTAGCGGTGGACAGTGACCCAGAGCTTGGTTCTTTACTTGGGGTTAAAAGTCTTAGCGAAGCAAGAAGACGAGGTTGTGTACTCGGTTTTGATAACAGGTTTGCAGGAGAGTTACTGGCCTGCCAGGTAGCTTCAGTTCTGTCAAATTCCGGTTTCACCGTCCATTACGCTGGAGAGTCCACTACAGGAGTACTTTCTGCTGCGGTGCTTGAATACCACGCAGCTTTATCGATAAATCTAACTCCTTCCCACAATCCTTTGGAGTATGGTGGGTACAAATTCAACGCAGCTGATGGCGGACCCGCGGCATCGGAGCTTACTAAAAGGATAACCAGCAATGCTGGTAAACTTGTTCGTGGAGGTTTTGCTCATAAAATAATTCCTTGCAGGAATACGAAGGATATTGAAGCACTTGACAATGTCAAATGTTTTCATTCGCTTGATACCTGGAAGAATCTTGTCCGAAAGAATCATCAGTCACATGGGCTGGATTTAGAAGCAGCCGTTTCTACGTTCTTAAATCGCAATGATATAGTTATCGCCATTGATTGTGTTCACGGTTCCAGCCGTTTACATATCCACGAGCTTTTTAATTATAGTACTAGCCCAAGATTGATTTTGATTCGGGATAATGCTGATGTGACATTTGGCGGGGTAGCACCTGAGCCATCCACAGCTAATATGAAAAGAGTGGTTAGGGAGTTGGCGAGCAGAGATGAATCACTTAAGTTGGGCGCAATCATAGATCCAGATGGTGACAGGATAAGGTTTACTGACGGGAAAACTGAAATCGGTATGAATCAATTTGGTGCCATGGCCTATCACTTCCTGCACGAATTCAAAGGTAAGAAAGGCATGGTAGCTAAAACGGTGGCTACCTCTAATCTGGCTAACAGTATTGCAGAGGGTTTAAGAGAGGAAATCTTTGAACCGAGTGTCGGGTTTAAAAATTTCAAACCGGTTATCGGCAAAGCTCTAGTTTATTTTGAAGAGTCTGACGGTATTTCAATAATTGGCCATACTCCAGAAAAAGATGCCTATATAGGGCTGCTTCTCGCGTTGGAAATGATGCTTGAAACCAAAATGTGTTTAGGCGATTATCTGCAAGTGATTGAAAACAATTTTGGCGAGTATTATCCCGATCGTGACGGGGTTGAGGTGCGTGTCAAAGGCGATAGATTGCAGTCACTACTAGGCCGTCTTGAAAAATATGGGGAAGGTAAAATAGTCGAAATTGGTGGTGTATCTAGATGCATCAAAAAAGTTATCACTATTGATGGCAGAAAAATGATTTTCGAAGACGGCTCCTGGTTGATGATACGTCCATCTGGAACAGAACCGAAGGTCCGATTTTATGTCGAATCCAGGACATCTGCTGGTGCAGCGGAGCTTGTTGGGGCTGCAAAAGTCATGTTAGCTGAGATAGGAATTTTATAATGACAAATAGGGTTTTATTTTATTGCACAAAATGAAAGTGATACCTGTGCTAGTGAGCTGGTTGCATTTTGTGCTTCAGGTCTTATTGTCAGCTTGTAACAAATATTAATTATATATCATATTAAATTCAGGAGTTGTGTATGTGGGAATATACTGACAAGGTACAGCAACATTTTTTGAATCCTCACAATGTTGGAGAGGTTGATAAACCAAGTGGTAGCGGTGATGTTGGCTCTCTCGCCTGTGGTGATGCTTTGAAGCTCACACTTAAAATAAATAGTGACGACATCATTACCGATGCAAAATTTAAAACCTTTGGTTGTGCAAGTGCCATTGCATCCTCCTCTGTTCTTACAGAAATGGTTATTGGGATGTCAGTTGAACAAGCAGCGAAAGTAACCAATGAAGATATCGCCGATGCTCTTGGCGGGCTACCTAAGGAAAAAATGCATTGCTCTGTCATGGGGCGTGAAGCCTTGGAAGCTGCCATTGCTGATTATCGTGGCTTGATATTACCTATGGCTGAAGGTGAAGTGGTCTGCGAATGTTTCGGAGTCACTGATTTAGATGTTATTAGGGCCATTAATGAATCAACTTTGCGTTCCGTTGAGGAAATCACTAACTTCACCAAGGCTGGAGGTGGATGTGGCAAATGTGAAGACAAATTACGTGAAATCCTACAGACTACAGTTAGCAGTAAATCAGAAGTACCTGTTCTACAAGTAAAACCTAAAAGAATGACTTCGCTTCAGAAGATCAAGAAAATTGAAGAAGTTCTTGAACGTGAAATCCGACCCGGTTTGAGAAAAGATGGCGGGGATATTGAGCTCATTGATGTTGATGGTGATTTTGTGATAGTTTCATTGCGAGGGGCGTGTAAAAGTTGCAATAAATCTCAAACCACCATTAAGGAGTACGTAGAAAAAAAATTACGTGAACTCGTGCTGGACAGCCTGATAGTGGAGGAAGAGAATTAATGACCACTGCAAACAAAAAAATTGTTTATATGGATAACAATGCTACTTCTCAGGTAGCTCCTGAAGTCATTGAAGAAATGTTGCCATACCTGACCGAAGCCTATGGCAATCCTTCAAGCATGCATAATTTTGGTGGGCAGACAGGAACTGCTGTCAGGACAGCAAGGGAGAAAATTGCATCTCTATTGGGTGCAGAACCTGAAGAAATAACCTTCACCAGTTGCGGGACAGAGAGTGATTCCACCGCTATACTTTCTGCTTTAAGGACCTATCCTGAAAAAAGACATGTCATTACAACGAGAGTTGAACATCCGGCAGTAAAAAGTCTCTGCGAAAACCTTGAATCTGTAACCGGTCATAAATACAAGGTAACTCGCCTGAAAGTTGATTCAGAAGGCATGCTGGATATAGCCGAGTACGAGGCAGCCCTTTCAGATGACACTGCCATTGTTAGTGTGATGTGGGCAAATAACGAGACCGGGGTTATTTTTCCAGTGGAAGAAATGGCCAGAATGGCCAAACAGAGGGGTATACTATTTCATACAGATGCAGTACAGGCTGTTGGGAAATTAGACATTAATCTGAAAAATTTGGATATCGATTTTCTTTCACTTTCTGGTCACAAGCTTCATGCTCCTAAAGGAGTAGGGGTTCTATATATCAAACGGGGAACTCTTTTTGTTCCATTTTTAACCGGTGGTCACCAGGAAACCGGTCGTAGAGGTGGTACTGAAAATGTTGCTTCAATCGTGGCACTTGGCCGTGCTTGCGAGCTTGCCGGAGAAAAAATGGCAGAGGAAAATGGGCGGGTAAGACAACTTAGAGATAAACTTGAAGAAGGGCTGCTCTCCAAGGTTCCGAAATCGATGCTTAACGGTCACAAAACTAGCCGTTTGCCAAATACAGCCAATATTAGCTTTGAATATGTTGAAGGAGAGGCAATTCTTCTTCATATGAATCAACATAACATCTGTGCCTCATCCGGTTCTGCCTGCACGTCAGGGTCTCTTGAGCCATCCCACGTTCTCAGGGCGATGGGGGTACCATTTACAGCTGCACATGGCTCTATCAGGTTTTCTCTTAGTGTCTATAATACAGAAGAGGAAATCGATTTTGTTATAGAAAAAATGCCTGCAATTATAGAGTCTTTAAGGAAAATGTCACCGTTTTGGGAGGGGTAAGGTCATTGTGATTTGTTGAGTTATTTGTTGGAGTTCGGTGGTACTTTTGTACAAGAGAAGGAAAAAAACGATTATTTATGATCATATTATAAATTGTTCTTGATATAAAAGATCACAAAAAATCTTCTTACTTGCTCAATCTGAGACAGTAAGAAGATTTTTTTTTGCTATTTTCAGCTCCTTTAAAAGGAAATACTTTTAAGTACATTGTTTGTGTGGTTTAATTTTAAAAGTCGCTAGATTTATTAAGTAGTTGAGCTGCATTGCATTACAACTCCACTTTTTTGAAGGTTATTGGTTATGGTGAGACAAAGTACTGAGACAAAACGTAGATCTTCAATGAAGAGGACCGTTAAGGATCAATCGGGTGCAGGGAAAATTAAGATTGGTGAATTGTTAAGCAAAGCAGGATACATAACCCCCAGTCAGCTAGAATCTGCCAAGAAAATATTGCAAAAAAATGGTGGGCGGCTGAGCACTATATTACGACAGTTAGAATATATTGAAGATAATACTGTTTTAAACTTTCTTAGTCGCCAACATAACTATCCTGCGGTCATTATCAGTAACGAACCACCTTCCAAGGACGCTCTTAAGCTGCTGCAATATGAGCAGGCAAAAGAGTATATGGCCTTTCCCCTGAGAATGGCCGGAAATACTTTACAGATAACCATGATTGAGCCCTCTGATGCCACAGCGGTTGAAGAATTGCAAGATCTGGTAAACATGGAATTGTCAGTTTGTGTTTCCACTGAAAGTGACATTGTTGAGGCTTATCAGAAATATTATGGCATTGATGATGCTGAAGCAAACTCCTTTCTTGGTGTAAAAGAAGATGTTGAAGAGGATCTTGAAATCACGCAGGTTGATGATTTTGGTTCGATAGTTGCGGAGGCAGCAGATGATTTTGAACTTGAGGTAGATGATGAAGATGAAACAGGGGATCAGTTTGCTGCCTCAGATGCACCTATCATAAAGTTGGTGAATGGTATTTTGATCAAGGCTGTTCAGGATGGAGCGTCTGATATTCATGTAGAACCTTATGAAAAGTCCATGCAGGTAAGATACAGAAAGGATGGGGCTCTTTTTAAAACTATGAACCTGCCCCTGACGATCAAAAATGCTCTGGTTGCCAGAATGAAGATTCTTTCCGGACTTGATATTACAGAAAGAAGGGTGCCCCAGGATGGACGTATAAAAATGCGTATGGGACGGAATCGATCTGTGGATTTCCGTGTCTCCTCACTCCCCACTCTCTTTGGTGAATCTGTAGTTCTTCGTATACTTGACAAATCATCACTTAATGTCGATTTAACCAAGCTCGGTTTTACGATAGAAACATTCGAGATGCTGAAAAGATGTCTCAGTAACCCGCAAGGTTTGCTTCTCGTTACTGGTCCTACCGGATCCGGTAAAACAGTGACCCTTTATTCCGCGCTGAACTCAATGAATAGTGAGGATATTAAAATTCTCACCGCTGAAGATCCGGTAGAATTTAACTTTAAAGGTATCAATCAGGTAAATGTACATCAGGAAGTCGGAATGACCTTTGCAGCAGCACTCAAGGCGTTCTTAAGACAGGATCCTGATATAATCATGGTTGGCGAGATTCGTGATATTGAAACGGCGGAAATTGCCATTAAGGCAGCTATGACTGGTCACCTTGTCTTCTCAACACTTCATACCAATGATAGCCCCGCTACTATTGGTCGTCTTGTAGATATCGGTATTCCTCCCTATATGCTGGCGTCTTCAGTAACTATGGTGCTTTCGCAACGATTGGGACGAAAATTATGTAACAACTGTAAACAAGTTGTTCTATATGAAAGCGATGAATTGCTTAAGGTCGGATTTCGCGAGGAAGAGATCAATGGTTTGGAGATCTACGGGCCTATAGGTTGTGCTGAGTGTAATAACCTTGGTTATAAAGGGCGGGTCGGTTTTTTCGAGCTGATGGAGATAACCGATGAGGTGGCTAAGGCTATTAGTGCAGAAGTCCCTGAAGATCAATTGCGAAAGGTTGCCATTAAGGAGGGTATGATCCCCTTACGCGATGCCGCTCTGCAAAAAGTCAGGGATGGCATAACGAGTATTGAAGAAGCCTTAAGACGAACAGTCGCGCATAAGGAATCTCTTCCTGCATATATGGTCAACCCTGATGAAGAACATTATGAAGATGGCGATGTGATCATCAGGGAGGGAAATAAAGACATAGATTTTTTCAAACTGATTAGGGGAGGTCTGACAGTTATTAAAGGCGGAAAGAAGATTGCCGAGCTTACCGAACCTGGTGAGTATTTCGGGGAAATGGCCTCTATTACTGGAGAACAACGAACTGCTACAATTATATCTCAGGGAAGGTCGACCCTCAAACGTTTTCCAGGTGATAAAATTGAGGAAATAATTGAAAAATATCCTGATGTCTCCAGATTTCTCTTTACTACTATGACAAAGCGTTTACAAAAGTCCAATCAGATAATCGTCAAACTCGCAGGCGGTGGAAGAAAGCCGCCACAAGGTCCTCCTCCCTTAAGAAATAGATGAAATCTGTCTGATACTATTTCTTTTCTATCTCATGAATATTGATGAAGTCTGAAACCAAAAAAGAGTTACAAGTCATTGCTCTGCTTGATGGAAGACCTGGGCATGAAAAACAGACGATGGGAATCATTCATGCTCTGCAGCAGAGGGTTCCGGTCAAGGTTGTTCGGATTGACGTCAGTAGCTTTTCTTTGTTTGAGGCGTTTAAGCAAACATGTCGTCTTTTTCTCTCTTCAAGTGGTTTATCTCATCCGCAAATCAGCAAAGGTGATTTTTTAATTGGGACAGGAAGTGGTACCCATTTACCAATGCTGCTTTACAAAAGAAAATATTCAATTCCTGCTATTACCTGCATGTCCCCGGCTATGCATTTGCGGAAATATTTAGATCTTTGTTTTGTCCCGGAACATGACAGAGTTATTGATGCTGATAATATCATGATCACTGCTGGTGCTCCTAACTGTTCGGTTAACAAAAGAAACCACCGAAAAGAGTGCGGGTTGATCCTGTTAGGAGGGATAGATACAAAAAGTCATTACTGGGATAGTCAGCAGGTAGCACAGATGGTTGAAAAAGTAATAAAAAATTATCCTCAGAAACACTGGACGGTATCTTCTTCCCCCAGGACTCCAGAAGATATGCTGGTAATAATCAGACAGATCGCGAGAAAATACCATAATTTTCGTTTCTTTGATTATAGAGACACGGCCCCAGGATGGATAGAAGAACAATATGATAAAAACAGTTTGGTGTGGGTTACGGCCGATTCGATCTCAATGATATATGAAGCCATCACAGCTGGCTGCACAGTTGGTGTTTTTCCCATGCAATGGGTCAGAGAAAACAGCAAATTTAAGAGAAACGAAAACGTCTTACTAGAAAAAAGGTTGGTAACTCCCTTCGGTTCCTGGGAAAAAAGCGGTACGATCCAGGCCCATAACAAAGAACTTAATGAAGCACAGCGATGCGCTGATTGGATTTTACAAAAATGGTGGCCGACAAACTTACAGTAGTCCAGCTATTGCCTGAACTTGAAGAGGGTGGGGTAGAGGGTGAAACCCTCGATCTCGCAATCTATTTGGCTCGAAAAGGATATAGATCAATTGTCATCTCAGGGGGCGGCCGATTAGTGCCGCAATTAGAGCAAGCAGGCTGCACACATATCCATTGGCCACATATAGGAGAAAAGAGCCCACGATGTCTTCAGTATATCTTTAAATTACGTAGATTCCTCCTCACTGAACAGGTCGACATTTTCCATATGAGGTCAAGACTACCCGCTTGGCTTGGATTTCTGGCCTGGAAGCTACTCCCTGAGACTCGGAGACCGTCACTCATTACCACCTTTCACGGGTTTCATTCTGTCAACTCCTATTCTGCCATAATGGCTAAAGGGGAACGAGTCGTTGCAGTCTCAGAGATTATTAAAAGGCATATTATTCACAACTATAAAATTGCTGAAGAGAAAGTTAGACTTATCTATGGTGGGGTTGATGTTGAAGAATTTTCACCAGAAAACGTCACAGTTGATCGGCTTTCGAGTCTACGCCTAAAGTGGCTGGCAGGGCATGAAGGCAAACCAGTCATGATACTTCCCGCCAGGTTTACTCAACTTAAAGGACAAGACATACTTATCGAAGCTCTTGCCTTAATTAAAGAGCGTGACTTTATCTGTTTGTTAATTGGTGATACGGATGAGAAACCAGAGTTTACCTTAAAATTAAGGAACCGAATAACATCCCATGGCCTCAATGATAAAATTCTGCTCGTTGGACATTGCAGCGATATGCCTGCAGCCTTACTACTTGCTGATTTTGTAATTTCGGCCTCTTCAACTAAGCCAGAAGCTTTTGGTAAGATCGCAATTGAAGCAATGGCTATGGGAAAACCTATGATCGCCACTGCGCATGGTGGAAGTCTGGAGACAGTGGTTCCAGGGAAAACCGGTTGGTTGGTGCCTCCACTCGATCCAAAATCCATGTCTTGTGCAATCATTGAGGCACTTTCCGATCTTCGGAGTACAGAAAAACTTGGTAAACAGGGACGCAAATGGGTCGTCGAGAACTTCACTACAAACATCATGTATGAAAAGACGGTTGCTCTTTATTGTGAAGCTCAAAAAGCTAAAAAAGAGTCAATAAACTAGAATCGATCACAGTTATGTATTGCTACCAGGAGTGAGAAGTCCCGATGAAAGAGCGTAATTATTAAAAAAAATCAGTTGGTTGATTACCTGTAATAAACCTTTTTACATACACAAACTCACAGCAGAAAAAAGGATACACCACTGTATTGCTCTTGTGAAGTACCCCAAGGGCGTCATTTTTTGAAATGACGTTCTAAAAAGTCACATTCTTTGGGTGATAAATCGAACATTTTGACAACCTTCTCAATCAATTTCCACCGCTCAGAGTCCGGATTTTTCTCTAATAATTCAGAAAACTCCCTAATCGCCTTCTGTATCTTGTCTCCAGGTGGATGGATAGTCGTTTTGGGCATGCAAGTCACCTATAGTTAAATTGGTAGAAATAATTTATCATTTGATCGGTTCTAAGATAACTCCTGATAGAGGTGGAATCGATATGGTTGTGTGGTAGGGAGCTTGAGCATAAGGATGGTCAATCGGACTATAGCTTTTTTCGTTCATGGCATCTGCCCCCCCATACTTGGAGCTATTGGAACAGAATAGTTGCTTATAATTGCAATTATGAGGCAAACCTACCTTATAATCCGAAAAAATTTGCGGTGTATAATTAAATACAGCAACAAGATGGTTATTCCGATTTTCACCATACCTGGCAAAGGAAATGATTGAATTATTTCTGTCTTCCAGGTCTAGCCACTGAAAACCCTCATCTGAAAAGTCAAGCTGCCAGAGGGCAGGTTGCGCTTTATACATCATATTGAGATCAGAAACGAATTGTTGCATTTGGCTATGGAATTCATTTTCATTAAGGAGATGCCAGTCAAGGCTTCTCTTGCAATACCATTCCGACCATTGACCAAATTCCCCTCCCATAAAAAGAAGTTTTTTACCTGGATGCATCCACATTGATAGTAGCAGCAGTCGCAGGTTAGCAAATTTTTGCCATAAGTCACCGGGCATTTTATCAATCAATGATCTCTTTCCATGAACAACCTCATCATGGGAGAGAGGGAGTATGAAATTTTCAGAGAAAGCGTAGATGAGGGAGAAGGTAAGGCTGTTATGGTGAAATTTTCGATAGAGTGGGTCTTTAGTAAAATAATTCAAAATATCATTCATCCATCCCATATTCCATTTGAAACCGAAACCAAGCCCCCCCTGATCTGTTGCTTTTGAGACGCCGTAGAAGTTTGTTGATTCTTCAGCAATCATTAAGGTTTCCGGGTGTATTTCATAGACGATTGAATTGAGATGTCGGAGGAACTCTATTGCTTCAAGATTCTCCTTGCCACCATAGCAGTTAGGTAGCCATTCTCCGTCATCTCTGGCGTAGTCTAGATATACCATAGAGGCTACTGCGTCTACCCGTAATCCGTCAATATGGTATGTGTCTAGCCAAAAAAGGGCATTGGCAATGAGATAATTACTCACCTCATTGCGACCGTAATTATAGATATAAGTACCCCATTCAGGATGGGAGCCTCGCCTATAATCTTCATGTTCATAAAGTGCCGTGCCGTCAAATTTACCGAGGCTGTGAGCATCCTTGGGGAAATGAGCCGGAACCCAGTCAAGGATGACACCGATGTTATTTTGATGACAGGAATCGACAAAATACATGAATTCTTCTGGAGTACCATATCGGCTGCTGATACTAAAAGGGGCGGTGACTTGATAACCCCATGATTCGTCCAACGGATGTTCCATAACTGGTAGCAGTTCAATGTGGGTAAAACCTAGATGTTTAACGTAAGGAATTAGTTTGTCCGCTAGTTCCCTATAGGTGAGGAAACGCTCTGGATCAGCGGGGTCCCTTTGCCAGGAACCGGGATGAACTTCGTAAATAGAAAGTGGACCATTATAGGGAGAGGTGTGGTGTTTTCTTTTCTGCCACTGGTGGTCATTCCAGTTAAAGGCATTCAACGATTTTACTACAGAACCGGTCCTGGGTCTTAACTCACCATAGAATTGGAAGGGGTCACATTTTTCAATTCTATGACCATTCTGGTCCTTAATAGAAAATTTATAAATTTCATTTTCTTGCAAGTGTGGAATAAAAAGCTCCCATATTCCTGATCCACCAAGGCAGCGCATCTGGTGGGCCCGACCGTCCCAACTGTTAAAATTGCCGACAATTGAAATTGATGAAGCATTTGGTGCCCAAACCCTGAAAATGATGCCACTTATATGATCAATATTGACTATGTGGGCGCCGAGATGATTGTATAGTCGGTAATTTTTACCTCCGTTAAAAAGAAATTGATCCTGTTCTCCAAGTTGTACCGTAAATCGGTATGGGTCATTTGTTTTCCATATTGTTCCGTCTTGGAAATATATTTCATATTGATATGTGTACGGGGATAACGATGGGTCGGTCAAGGTATCAACATCCAGGGTAATTTCAAAAACACCATCTGGATGGATGCACTCCATGGAATACGATTTTCTTTGAAGCAACAAATTTACGTTCAGTGCATGGGGTTGAAAAGTCCGCAATGTTACCAAACCCTCTTTTGGATCGGAGAAATGCGCACCTAGGTAGTGAAAAGGATCATGGTGACTACATTTCAGGATTTTATCTAAATCATTTTCCATGATATGTTGAGTGAGGCTGTGAGAGGTTTCACGTTTATGTTTCTATATTATACCTTGAACTAATAATACTATGATATAAATAGAGATTTGTCATGATCAATTGATTATTTGATTGGATTTCTTGTCTCAACACTCATGTCTTCTTTCCGGTTGAGTCTTGACGGGTGGAACAAGGATTTGATAGTATACTATAATTATAATATAGTACAGACACGAGAAGAGACATATCATATCAAAGAAGATCATTCTTCTTTTGTTTTTTAGAACATCCGAAAACTCAGGGAGTACCTCTTATGAAAGAACAATCACACCCTGATGGCAGCTCTCTTACAGGGAGTTTTCTCGTGTCGACCCCTCAAATGCCTGATCCTCGTTTTGAGGAACATGTTATCTATATTTGTGCTCATAACGAGGAAGGCGCGATGGGACTCACTATTAACCGGCCGAATCATATCTTCAGCCTAGCCGAGATACTTCAAGGTGCTAATTTACCGGTTCCTGAGCTAGAACTTCCCCCTGTCTATATTGGTGGACCTGTAGAGCTTGAGTCCGCCTTCATTCTTTATCGCTCTGATTATTCTGCTGAGCATAAATTAAAAATTAGCGAAACGGTCTCCCTCACTAGAGAAACTAAAGTTCTTGGAGATATTTCAAGAGGAGTTGGACCTTCCACGTATCTATTTATCCTAGGCTATACCGGTTGGGGGCCAGGCCAGCTAGAAAGCGAATTACTGGAAAACGGCTGGTTGACCTTACCTGCTAGCGACAGTATCATGTTTGACATGCCAGATGAGCTTAAATGGAAAGCTGCCGCGATGCAGTATGGTATAGATATCGCCACTTTTGACGATGTTATTGGCAATGCCTGATTTTATCTGATCATTTACAAATAGTCCCCATGCCTTTTGCTGTTTTCTTTTTTGCTCTACACCAATGTTACTTTGAGGTGAAACTCTGGAAAGAGAGTTGTATAGTAGCCCTGATTTTAACCTCTTCTACGTAAAAAGGTATTGAGTTAGGGCGTGTTAGTTCTTCAATTACTAGCAGGCCATTTTAAAAAAGGTAATGCAAAAAGGTAGGTTATGACATTAGTGTCCAAAATATTCTCCTGTAAAAGATGTGGTTATTGCTGTCACGGCGAGACTACAGTTTCACTGGATGAGAGTGATCAGGAAGGAATGGTTGAAGCTCTCAACATACCGGAGAATAAAGTTAAAGAACAATTTTGGCGTATTACTGGAAAGACTGTTCAGATGAAGACAGTTGATGGTCATTGTGTTTTTTATGAGGATGGTTGTAAAGTCCATAACGGCAGACCATGGAGATGTGCCCAGTGGCCACTCCACCCATCTATCCTCTCAGATAAAAATAATTTTCATACTATTTCTGATTCTTGTCCTGGTATAAATAAAGACATCAGTTACGAAAATTTTTGTGAAATTCTTAGAAAACTCATGACAGAATCCGACGTAAAGTGTTGATTAGTCAGTTATGAAATGATGATCTACTCCCAACTATTACATGAAACACCAACTCCTTTTCCTTGGGAAAATTAAAGATAGGTTTATTGAAGATGGGGTCGCGGAGTATGCCTCCCGTCTTCAGCATTACACCACTTTCTCAATTTCTATTGTCAAGGAAAAAGTAAAGGGGCGAGGAAAGATATCGTCTGTTGAAGGGCAGGGAAAACTTTTGCTGCAGGCAGTTCCATCGGGTGCAACTCTTGTCGTCCTTGATTCTACCGGAAAACAGTTTTCCTCTGAAGCTTTTTCTCGGAAAATTGATCAATGGGAAATGCAGGGAATTAAACAGGTTTGTTATCTAATCGGTGGCCCTGAAGGTCATGGACCTGAAGTCATTGATGCAGCGGATCTGCTGGTTTCGTTATCAAAAATGACTTTTACCCATGATATGGCTCGACTGCTTCTTGTTGAACAATTGTATAGGGCCTATACCATCAAAGCGGGCGAAAAATATCACAAATAAACAGAGATTTGATCACTTAAAAGTTAAGTAGATGTCAAAGCGACTGTTCTTCATTAAAATGACATGAGAAGGCTGGATATCAGACAGTCGTGGTGCCTGGCGCGGTCGTTTCACAACTACCCTGTTCTGAGCTTTTTTTAACGCGATTTCAAGAAGTTTAGCACCATCAGAATCCCCACCGACCAGGGAACGGATTATACGTAATGCTTGCTTGTTGAGAGCTGATTTATTGCTATGAGGATACATCGGATCCAGGTAGATTGTATGAAAAGCAGTCTTGTTTTTTTGCAGATATTCCTGAGCGTCTCCTAGTACCAGGTTTATTCTTGTTTTGACAATATTGGCCGTTTTTTCGTCTTGTGCCGCCCGATAAAAACCATCTTCCAAAAGTGCTCCTATGATTGGAGAACGTTCACACAATGTGACACTACAATCAAGGCTAGCAAGGACAAATGAATCAGCCCCCAGGCCAGCGGTTCCGTCTAGAATAGTAGGTCTGAATCCGGATTTTACGCCGACTGCACGAGCAATAGATTGTTTGATGGTGCGATTTTGAGCAAGTCTGAAACCATTTTTCCCATGAACAAAATCAACAAAAAGTAGACAGTTCGATTTTTGTGAATTTTGAGGCATGTGGAGGAGTTGCAGACCTTTCGGGGTATATGCAAGAACAACCTCTGAAGCTCGATCTTCAATTGAAGGAGTGAAGGGAAGGTCGAGCTTTGCTGCCAGCCTGGCTGCTTTTTGTAGAATAGTCGTCGAATTTATTGTAGATGAAACAGAGATTGCACTTATCGGAAACATAAGTTTATCGTTAGTTAGTGGCTTGAACATTAACAGTCGAGATATTTAGATAATACCAGACTCAACCTTAAATAATAACTACTATACCATGCCAAAGGAAAAACCAGAAGTTATAGCTATTATACCTGCCCGCTACGAGTCAAATCGATTCAGGGGTAAACCACTTGCCAAGATTGCCGGTAAATCCATGATTCAGCATGTGGTGGAAAGAGCTCGTGCCGTAAAAATGCTTTCACGGGTAGTGGTCGCAACAGATGATTCACGAATCGCCGATTGTGTCGAGGATTTTGGGGGGGAATTTGTCATCACCCGTAACGACCATGTCTCTGGTTCAGATAGGCTTGCCGAGGCAGCGGAAATTCTACAAATTTCTGAAAATGACGTGGTTGTAAATATCCAGGGAGATCAACCTCTCTTTCCTGCTGAGGTCGTGGAACAGGTAACGCAACCCTTGCTGGATGACCCTGCTTTACCGATGTCAACCCTCATTTACAAGATAGTACGACCTGAGGAAATAGATGATCCCAATCATGTAAAGACTGTTTTTGACAGGGATAATTATGCTCTCTATTTTTCAAGGTCATCAATCCCTTTTCAACGTAATCCAGATGAGATGGTAAAGCCTACCTACTATAAACATCTTGGATTTTATGCATATCGAAAAGGTTTTTTACTCACCTTTGTTGGTTTGCCTGAAGGTGAATGGGAAAGATTTGAAAAACTCGAGCAGCTTCGAGCTTTAGAGTATGGCTATAAAATAAAGGTGACAGTAACTCAATATGACTCAATAGAAGTCGATACGCCTGAAGATCTCTTACGTGTAGAAAATTATCTACTAAATGGAGCATAATGTTTTGACTATTTAGCAGAAATAGTCGACAATATGAGATTAATTAGCGGGTCAACTTTTTCGAGGTAGGGTTTGATATCTGATAAACTTAAGCAGATGAGAGATATTCGTTTTTCCCCTCTTGACTTGCTTCCCCAACAAGACTTACGAGAAAAAATTCTGGATCTTGTCCTTCGGGGTGTTCCTGCCGGCACATATTCCGACGCGAAGGCCCATCTTCAATCATTTAGGCAGGAATTGATGGCTGCTAGCGTTGAAGACGTCAAGGTGGTAGTTTTTGGTGGGGGAACAGGATTATCGAATATTATCGGTGGTGACTCACGGCTCGCCAGTTGGGCTCAAAAACCCTTTATTGGTCTTAAAGAAATATTTCCACAAACTCGTTCCATAGTCTGCATTACCGATAATGGTGGATCAACCGGAGAATTGCTTAAAGATTTGCCAATTGTCGCTATTGGTGACATGCGTCACGTTTTGCTCTCATCTATTCAACTGTCAAATTTACAAAAAAAATACAATATAAATTTCACTGAAGCCAAAGAGGTTGCATCAATTCTGTCTGATATTTTCAACTGGCGGTTTACCGGTCCTCTCGAAAGGAATCGCCCTGATTTTTTAAATATTGAATCTAAACTTAGAAAACTTCCACGCTCTTTCCAGCAATTCTTAAAATCTCTGTTTAACTATCTCTTTAGTGATCAGCGACTCGCCGCCACGCTGAAACGTTCTCACTGTTTTGGAAATCTCCTTCTTGCCGCTGTCATTTATCGAGAAATTGATAAGGGGATTACCAATGTTGATTTAGCCAGCAATCAGAAACTGCTTCACAGGGCCATATTTAATGGACTGAACTCAATGTCACTAGCCATCGGGGCAGGTGAGAGAGCAGTGTTGCCATGTACCTCGACGCCAGCCCAGTTAAGAGTGCTTTACACTAATGGCGTGGAAATCACGGGAGAACATAAACTGGAAGAGGCCAGAAGAGGTGTTCCTGTCGAAAGCGTACAAGTCGATTACTGTGATACCGTTCGTATATATGAAGAAGTCTTGGAAGATGTTCGGAATGCTGATATTGTGATCCTTGCTCCTGGCAGCTTGTACTCTTCAATAATTCCTGTGTTCAAAGTACCTGGTTTAGCAGATGCTGTTAGAAGAAACAGTAAGGC
>Ga0209475_10001975_pt1 | contig 22561 bp, 17 predicted proteins | sample tdDd471_FD_187128 | JGI IMG/M metagenome (GOLD analysis project Ga0209475, IMG submission 187128) | Marine sediment microbial communities from the Atlantic coast under amendment with organic carbon and nitrate - tdDd47.1 (SPAdes)... | ecosystem: Environmental > Aquatic > Marine > Coastal >... | reverse complement strand
GATCACCCGCCCGCCGGTGGCTGTACTGCTTTCCGACACCTGTACCATCAAATACCTCGCAATACGGATCAGATTTCAGGTAAGGAATCACATACATCCGTGGTGCTGTAATCACCGCAGACATTGGGATGTTCCGGCACCGGACAGTAGGAATAGCAGTCCATGACGCAGATACCGGTTTCCGTGGTGCCACTTTGGCTTTCCATGGTCAGCTTGCCGCAGGAGAAACCACGGGGGCAGTCATAGGTGCCGATGCTGTTGCCGTCGTCATCGCGACGCTTGCAGTCGATCTCCCAGATGCAGGCTTTGTAGTTTTCGCGCTCATCAACCTGACCCATGCGCACGCATTTGCCGTTCACGCAGTCGTAGTCGCCGTCGCCGCTGCCACAGTCTTCCTTTTTCTCGCAGCCGAAGTTCCATTCCACGCAATGACCGCTGTCACCGCAATGGGCGTCTTCTTCGCAGGCGCAGCAGGTGTAGCTGCCAAAGCTGGTCTCACAGGTGCCACGATCCGGATGGAATTCGTCGGGCACGTCGAAGTTGCACCAGTAACCGATTTTACAGTCACCGGTATGACGACAGCCGGTGCGCTCCACGCACTGTTTTTCGCCTTCGATTTCCAGACATTCGTTACTGCCAAGGCAGTCGATGTCGTCTTCGCAGCCGGGATAGCATTCACGGGTATCCACGTTGCAAAGGTTTTCCGGGGGGCACTCGGATTTATCGAAGCAGTCGCCTTCAAGGCACTGACGGGTTACAGGATCACAGGCAAAGCCAGCCGGGCAGTCCATGCTTGAGGCGCAGCCATCGCGGCAGTGACCTTCGGCGCAAACCTGATTGGTGGGGCACTCCAGATCGTCATGACAACCGGCATAGCAGCGGTGGGTCAGGAAGTTGCAGACCGGTTTGTCCGGCACATCGGCGCAATGGGAATCGATGCAGCAGGTGCCGTCGCCCACAGCGGTGGGATCGAGGGTGCACTGACCGGAGGTGCATTTGAAGGCAGTACCGTAGCCAACGCAGTCGGTGTCGCCGTAGCAGGCACGACCGCAGACCATCTCGCCGCTTTCGGGATCGGCAACGCACAGATCGCTGCCAAAACCGCACTGGGCATGGTCGGTGCAGGCTTCGCACAGTTCCAGACGACGCTTGCACTGGTTCGTGGACATCTCGCAGTAGTAGTCCGCAATGGGGGTGCAGTCGCGGTCATGGGTGCAGCCCCGCTGCACTTCCTCTTCTTCCACAACATCACCATCAGGAATCACGAATTCCACATCACCATCGGTAACGGTGCTGTCATCGGTATCACCATCGGTGTCACCGTCAACCGGCTTTACAACGCAGGAGCCGTCTTCACACACCTGGCCATCCTGACAGGTAAACAGCAGCACCCATTCGCCGTCGGTGCATACCTGGGCAGTAGTCTCGTCACTACAGCGGGTAGCGCCGTCGTCGGAACAGGAATCCCCGGTTTCACCGCTGTCGCTGCATGCAAACAGCAGCAGGGCGCTGGTCAGGGAAAGAATAAATATTAACAGTCTGGAGCGGGACATACGGGGCCTCCTTACAACAACTATGGACTATTTCTTTTTCAGGTCCGTTTTTAGAGTATTGTGTTTCAATTGCTTGCGAATATCGTTTTGTGCCGGTTTAGCCACCGGCGCTTCGGTAACTTTTTGTTTGCTGAACCGGAGCTTGCCCCAGTTGCGCAGGGTATGAAAATCACCGGAATGCACCGGATTCCACATCAGATAGGCGCCCTTATTTCCCTTGCCGGAGTGATCCACCCGAAAGAGATTGAGGGTCCATGCATCGCCGTCTTTGGGCGGCATATTGGGCAGGCTTTTGTTGCCCTTGAACACGGTTTTGTAGGGAATGGCCATTTCCACGGTCCAGCCCACATCGGTGTCGCCGCGCTTGCCAACGGTGCCATCCACCTTGACCGCGCTTTTCATGCCACTTTCCCAGGGCAGATCCTCGCCGCGGCGGGGTCCTTCATGGAAGAACTTGTCAAACTGCACATTGGCGGGGTTGACCTGCAGTTCGAAATATTCTTTGCCGTTGTTGTCGGCGTCGATCATGACCTCAACGGCTTCCTCTTTGTAAATGGGGTCGTCCTTTTTGCTGTAGGAAGACAGCAGATCGGTATCCTGACAGATAAAGGACACATAGAGATATTTGTCATCGTACAGCAGGCGTGCCTGGCTACCGGGATGATCAGTGCGGCGGGTGCCCCATGAATCCACAAACTGTCCGGTGGTGGAGGCCCGCTTCCAGGATGTTTCATCCAGCTTGCCATCGATTTTGATCTTTCCGGCGGTCCGGTAGGCAATGTATTCTTTTGCTTTAACCGGCTTGCCGGGTGTGATGGAAACCACACCGCCATTGACCCGGTGGCCTTCGTCTGCCTGGTTGGCATTCAGGGGTTTCATGCGGTTTTCGACATCGCTTTTGCCCGGATCTTCAACATAGAAGCCCATCCACATGCGACCTTTATCCCCGGGGAAATCCGCAGGAAGCCGCAAACGGAAAGAATCCTTGACAATTTCACCCTTGGGCCAGCTTGAGGGCAAAAAACGCCCATATACGGGCTTGTGATCCAGCCGCACCCGGTACTGACCGCCGTTAACCGGCTCCAGGTGACCAAAGAACAGCCAGTCGCGGGTTACCCGATCCAGCACCTTGTAATACAGGGTTATGGTGAAAAACCGTCCCTTTATGGGCTTGGCGGGTTCCAGATCGTAGCCAAGAATCTCCAGTTGGTTGGACATATTCACGTTGAGGCTGTGCTGCACCTTTGGCGCTGCATCCAGAACATACTGTTTTATCAGTTTTTCGGTCTCCGCGCTTTTGGGAGCAGGTTCGTTCACCCGCTCGCATGCGGCACATAACAGCATGAAAATACTTACGGCAAATACCCCGCGTTTGAACATCCACGTTCCTCCTGAACTCTTAACCAGTGTTTAATAATTGCCATTACAGGACAATAAAAACTGTTTTTCATGTTATCCCTCCTGCATCACAGCGTCAAGGTTATTTTTGCCAATATATACAGTGAAAATGCAACGATATGGTTCATTTCGTCAAGCGCTTCCCCGCCTCACAGGCCGCAGGGATTATTAAAAATAATCTGCCGAAAAAGCCCATGTCACCGAATGCATTATTAATACGGTAATCTGTGTGGTATTCTTGATATCTTACACAGTTTGGAGTATAAACAGAAAGATGTAGAGATGAAGCAAGTTGTGAAAACGAACGATGGAACAAACCCGGGGCACGGCCATTGCTCAGCTTGACGAACGCTGAAAACGTGCTACAACGGGTTCTATGCAGTCACAACAAGGATGTTAAGCGTAACACCTTCCGTGTAGCGAGGTAAACATGGGACACAGACTCGGACAGCTTCTCGTCAGGGAAAAAATGATTACCCTCGACCAGCTGCGTCAGGCCCAGGATGTACAGAACAAGGACGGCGGACGCCTTGGTTATAACCTGACCAAGCTGGGGTACATGCAGGAAAATCAGCTTATCGATTTTCTGAGCAAGCATTACGGTGTCCCGGCCATTAACCTTGAAGACTTTGAAGTTGATGCCGAAGTCATCAAACTGATCCCCAAGGATGTGGCGGAAAAGCATGTGTGCATCCCCATTAACCGTGCGGGAGCATCCCTGATTGTCGCCATGGCAGATCCCTCCAACATCTATGCGGTGGATGACATCAAGTTTTTGACGGGCTATAACGTTGAAGTCGTTGTTGCCTCGGAAAACGCCATCAAGGAATCCATTGACAAATACTACGATTCATCCAGCGAAGCCTATGACGAAGTCATGGAAGATTTCGATCTGGACGATATTGAGCTTGCCGGTGAAAGTACCGACGAAGACGAAGACGACGACGGCAGCGTCATCGACCTTGAAAAGGAAGCCTCCACGGCCCCGGTCGTCAAGCTTGTTAACCTGATGCTGGTTGACGCCATCAAACGCCGCGCCTCGGATATTCATGTCGAAACCTATGAAACCGAGTTCCGCATCCGCTACCGTATTGATGGCGTGCTGTACGAAGTTATGAAGCCCCCCATGCGGCTTCGCTTCGCCATCGTTTCCCGTCTGAAGATTATGAGCCGCCTGGACATCGCAGAAAAACGACTGCCTCAGGATGGTCGTATGAAACTGCGTCTTTCCGATGGCCGCGAAATGGATTTCCGTGTTTCGGTGCTGCCTTGTATGTTCGGCGAAAAAGTCGTTATGCGACTGCTGGATAAAAGCAATCTGCAGCTTGACATGACGGTGCTTGGTTTTACGACGGAACAGCTCACTGACTTTCACAAAGCACTGCACAGTCCCTGGGGCATGATTCTGGTTACCGGCCCCACGGGTTCCGGTAAAACCACCACTCTGTACTCCGCTCTTTCGGAGTTGAATAAACCCGAAGAAAATATTTCCACTGCAGAGGATCCTGTTGAGTTCCAGCTTCACGGTATTAACCAGGTGCAGATGCACGATGACATCGGCCTGAACTTTGCAGCGGCGCTGCGTTCCTTCCTGCGTCAGGATCCGGACATCGTCATGGTCGGTGAGATTCGAGATTTTGAAACGGCTGAAACCGCTATTCAGGCGGCGTTGACCGGTCATATGGTCTTGTCCACCCTGCATACCAACGATGCTCCCTCTACTATTTCCCGACTGCTGAACATGGGTGTCGAGCCCTTCCTGGTTGTCGCGGCGGTTGTGCAGGTTGTTGCCCAGCGTCTGGTGCGTAAAATTTGCCAAAACTGCATTGAGGAGAAGGAGCCCAATAAAGAAGATCTTCTGGAAGCGGGACTGGCCCCGGACCGGGTGGAAACTGCCACAATTTTTGAGGGCAAAGGCTGCAACACCTGTAACGACACCGGTTTCAAGGGTCGCCGGGCGCTGTACGAAGTCATGACCTTCCTTGATGATCTTAAGGATTTTGTGCTTAACGGCGCATCCGCCATTGAATTGAAACGTGAAGCCATCCGCCTGGGTATGATGACCCTGCGTATGAGCGCCCTTGATAAAATGCTTGCTGGCGATACGACCTATGAAGAAGTCATCCGCTGTTCGTCTGCAGACCAATAATTCGGGAAGCACGAGGATTACCAGATGGGCATAACCCTTCACCAGTTGCTCAAGGCAATGATTGAGCGGGGTTCATCAGATCTTCATATCACCACGGGATCTCCACCACAGCTGCGCATTGATGGCCGTCTGGTGGCGGTCAAATCTCCGCCGTTGACTCCGGCGGATACCAAGCAACTGGCCTACAGTATTCTGACTGAAAGCCAAAAAGCCCGTTTTGAAGCTGATCAGGAACTCGATTTATCCTTTGGCGTCAAGGGGCTGTCACGCTTCCGCGCCAATATCTTTATGCAGCGCGGTGCGGTGGCTGGCGTATTCCGTACCATTCCTTTCAAGATCATGTCGTTCCAGGATTTGGGTCTGCCGCCGGTGGTTGGCGATCTTGCCCGGCGTCCCCGCGGTCTTTTACTGGTTACCGGCCCCACGGGTTCTGGTAAAACCACCACCCTTTCGGCCATTATTGATCTTATCAATACCGAGAAAAACGCCCATATCATTACCATTGAAGATCCCATTGAGTTTTTGCATCCCCATAAAAACTCGTTGATCAACCAGCGTGAAGTCGGTGCGGACACCAGTTCTTTCAGCACCGCCCTGCGCTATATTCTCCGTCAGGATCCCGACGTGGTTCTCATCGGTGAAATTCGTGACCTTGAAACCATTGAAGCTACCCTGCGTATCGCCGAAACCGGCCATATGGTGCTGGCAACCCTGCATACCAATAACGCGGTGCAGACCATTCACCGTATTATCGATATGTTCCCGCCGCACCAGCAGGATCAGGTGCGTGCCCAGCTCTCCTTCAGCCTCACAGGCATTCTTGCGCAGCAGTTGCTGCCCAAGGCCAGCGGCTCAGGTCGCGCCATGTGCCTGGAAATCCTGATTCCCAACCCTGCTATCCGGTCCATGATCCGTGAAGACAAAATTCACCAGGTCTATGGTCAGATGCAGATGGGCCAGACCAAGTTCGGCATGCAGACCTTCAACCAGTCCCTCTTTGGCCTGTATAAACAAAGAATTGTCACCCTGGAAGAAGCCCTTGCCCGGTCCCACGACATCGACGAACTGATGGACATGGTGCAGGAAGGGGACAAGCGAAACAAGAACAATAAAAGCGGCCTTAATCTGGCGGGCTCCAATCCCAATTTCGGGGGAACCAGCTTCAAGCCGAAATAATCACATAAAACCGCTGTCTTATACCTTTGAGTTTATTGAAAGTCGCTCTGACAACCCTGGGGTGCCGCAGTAACCACGCGGATACTGCTGCGATTGTGGACTGCTTGTCACCGTCCCATATTGAGGTGGTGCCCTTTGCTTCCACCGCTGACGTGTATGTGGTTAACACCTGCACCGTCACCGCTGTGGCTGACCGGCAAAGCCGTCAGCTTATCTACCGGGCTCACCGCCGAAACCCCGACGCCCTGATTATCGTCACCGGCTGCTATCCGTCGGTTTCTCCCGATGCCATTGAACAGGCTGCCCCCTATGTGACATTGGTGCCCGGTGTGGAACCCCACAGGGTGGCGGAACTCATTCACCGCAGGACCGGCAAAGAGGACATCCCGCTGACCGATACCCGTGAACATCCCTTTGGCCTGCCCCAGTCCCGTCCGTATTTGAAAGTACAGCAGGGCTGCCCCATGGGTTGCGCGTATTGTATTGTACCCACCGCCCGGCCCGGCAGCGCCAGTATCAGCATTGAAGAAGCCCTTGCAGAAGCCCGCAGCCTTGTTGATGCCGGAGCCAAAGAGCTGGTTATCACCGGCACCCACCTGGGACTGTATGGCAAAGACCTTAGCCCCAAAAGCGGGCTTGGACCACTGCTGAAAGCCCTTGCCACGGCCCTGCCCCATACCCGGCTGCGCATCAGTTCTCTGGAGCCATGGGATGTCACCGAGGAGCTTATCCTGACTATCGCTGACACACCCCAGGTGTGCCGACATTTGCACCTGCCCCTGCAAAGCGGAGCAGCCGCCACCTTAAAACGCATGCGCAGGCCATATACCCCGCAGCGCTTTGCTGACATTGTTGCAATGGCGCAAAAACTGCTGCCCGGGTTTACCCTTGGCACCGATATCATCGTGGGCTTTCCCAATGAAAGCAACGAAGACTTTGAAGAGTCCCGGCAGTTTTTTGAGGCTTTGCCTTTGGCCTACGCCCATGTGTTTCCCTACAGCGAACGTCCCGGCACCGATGCCGCAGCCATGAAACCCAAAGTCCAGCATCAGGAAATGCAGGCCCGGGCAAAAATCCTGCGCAGCATTGCACTTGAAAAAAAAGTGCAGACCCTCCGGGCGGCTGTGGGTAACTCATTTGACGTTATCTTTGATGCCCCTCCAACAGCGGGGCAGACACATATCAACGGCATGTCCGCTGAGTACTTTCCCTTTATGATAACCTGGGATGCCGGTATGAGCGCTGCTTCACTTGCCACGGTGAGGGCAGTTGATCTGGATGAAGATTCCGTGCGCCTCATTGGTGAACGCATAACCCCACAGGGTGAATGATGAAAGAATTATCAAAACGACAAATAGAAACCATTGCCCATAAACTCTATGATGCCATCGGCATAGAGCTTTCCGATGACAACCTTGCCATTGAGGCTCTGACCCATCCGAGTTTCACCCACGAAACCGATGAGGTAATGATCTCCTATGACCGGCTGGAGTTTTTGGGAGATGGCGTGGTTAATCTGGTTGTTGCAGAGGAACTGATGCGTCGCATGCCGGATATGGAAGCGGGCATGCTGACCCAGTTGCGTGCCCGCATCATCAGAAAAGAAGGGCTCTTGCAGGTTGCCCTGGACCTCAACCTTGGGGAACTGGTGCTTCTGGGTGCCGGTGAAGAGCAAACCGGCGGCAGGGAACGGGAGTCAACCCTTGCAGACCTTGTGGAATCCATCACCGCTGCGGTGTATCTGGACAAAGGCTTTCAGACTGCCCATGATATGATCCTTCGCCTGGTTATGCCCCAGATCGAAACCGTAATCAAAGACCGTGGCCGTGGGAACCCCAAGGGACAGTTACAGGAAGCCTGCCTGCGCCGGTTCAGTTTGAACCCAACATACAAAACCCTTGGAACCGAAGGGCCTCCCCATGAGCCGGTTTTTGATGTTGAGGTATGGCTTCCCGGCGAGCGTCCTTTGGGACGGGGCAAAGGTTCATCCCGACGGGCGGCTCAGGAAGCCGCAGCCATGGATGCCCTGGAGCACCTGGACAACGATTGAGACACCCCAAAACTACCGGGGAATACACCTGTCAGAGCCGTGCACGCGGCACACATGCAGGCTCATGGCGATGTGTTACTGAAAAGAATCAGGCAAAAAGGACTGCGGTACAACCGCCTATTCTTCAACCGTTTCAGCTACCACGGGGGGTGCGATCGGTGCAGAGTCTTCACCGGGCAAACCAACCTTCTCGCGGTAGGCGCGAATAATGGACTGCTCAAAGTAATCGCGGGTTTCCTGGTTTAAGGGATGACAGATATCCTTGAATGTTCCGTCCCGTCCCTTTTTGCTGGGCATGGCCACAAACAGGCCGTTGTTGCCCAGAATCACCTTCAGCTCCCGCAACACAAAGGCATTTTCCAATACAACAGACACATAGGCTTTCAGCCGGTCTTCTCCTACGGGGAAAATCTTGATATCGGTAATTTCCATGAGTTGCTCCTCAACAGTGCAGTATGGATACCACTTCTACTGCTGCAAACATTCCAAGTCGATTTATCTGTTGGGCCAGGCGTTCGGCTTCATACCGCTTCTCCAAAAGCACAAATAAAGCTGACCCTGAACCACTTAATCCTACGACGTTAGGTGTATATTCACTAAGTTCACAAAATGCGTGATGCACCTCGGGGTACGTACGCTCAACTACCGGCAAAAAAGCATTAGTGACCTTGGCTTTTAACCCATACAATCCACAGTTATAGTCAACATAATTTTTAACACTATCAACAAAGTGTGTCAAGCTAATTTCATTTCCAGACAACTTAGGTATGCTTTTGTCCCAGTTTTGATACATTTCCTGTGTATTTGCCGGACACTTCGGCATTAGCACTACTGCGAATAAGTTTACATTAAAACCCAGCGATTCCAAGCGATCACCAATACCACGAACGATACCGTGTCCGGGATGCACAAAAAAAGGCACATCCGCTCCCAGGTTCTGTGCAATATCCGTATAGCTTCCCATATCCTGGAGCCGGACTCCACTCCATGCCGCAAGCCCGCGCAACACTGCTGCCGCGTCACTGCTGCCCCCACCAAGCCCTGCCCCGGCCCAAATCCGTTTGGTGATATGTATGTGCACACCTTCATCAAAGTGATGCCGCTGCCGAAACCAGTTCACTGCTTTTACCGCAAGATTGTTTTGCGTTTCCAGCTCCGGGTGCCCCGGCACGGTAAGGGTCACGCTTCCCAGGGGCGCCTTTCCTATCCCAAGGCTTACCGCGTCCCCCCAGTCAACCTTTACCATCACCGATTCAATATCGTGATATCCGTCATCCCGCAGGCCAAGAATATCAAGATACAGATTCAGCTTGGCCGGAGCAAACACATGCACCCGGTTTCCGGTGATGTGTATACCCGTTTCTGTTGTGTGCTGCGAGGCGCTCATGTATCGCTCCTGCCCATGGTGCTTTGTGCCCTTTTCCCCAGTTTGGGAAATGTCCGCCGTACATACTCAAGAGCCTGATAGCGGGTTACGACTTCCTCGTCAAGTATGGCCTCCTCAACCGCATGGAGCATTTCCCGAAACCGGGGCCCGGGAGTATAGCCCATTTCAATAAGATCCTTACCGGAAATCAATTGCATCCGTTGGGGAGGAGGATCTTCCCGCATGCGCTGTAATGCGTTGACCGCATATTCCCAAGCGGTCAGATCTCCATCGGAGGCCAGACTGTCGGCACGGTGCAAGGCCAGAAGATTTTCAATTTCCGGACGCATGAGAAAACGCTTGAGGCTTCCTTCCCGGCGTTTCATCAGGCCCATAAATTCCATATGATGGGCAACCAAAGCGTGGACGCCGTCCGCCAGCTTTACGCTCATACGCAGGCGCTTTGTGATGCGCCTGGCCATGGTGGCTCCCATGGCCTCATGGCCGCGGAAATGCCACGCGCCCCGGGCATCCTTCATGGCGGTGGGTACCTTGCCAATATCATGCAGCAGGGTTCCCCAGGCAAGCACCTGGGACACCGGCTCTTCAAGAGCATCGAGGGCCAGCGCGGTATGCCGCAGTGCATCGCCTTCGGGATGAAAGCGGGGCGACTGCTCAACCTGAGCCAGATTGTCAACTTCCGGCATATATGCCTGCAACAAACCAAGATCCTGCAGGGTCAGCAACGCCGCGCCTCTCCGTGGCCCGGTTATGCACTTGCTCAGTTCCACAAACACCCGCTCCGGCGATACAAACACAATCTGCGCCGACATCTCCCGGATAGCATCGGCGGTATCCTGATGGATTTCAAAGCCCAAACGCGCAGCAAGACGCACTGCCCGCAGCATCCGCAAACGGTCTTCCCCAAAGCGCTGCCGGGGATCACCAATGGTGCGGATCACCTTTTGCTTAAGATCCTCCCTGCCGTCAACCCAGTCCAGTATCTGCCCGTTCACCGGGTCCATCAACATACCGTTAATGGTAAAATCCCTCCGCAGCACATCCTGCCGGGCATCGGTAAAAAACACCTTATCAGGGCGACGTCCATCGCTGTATGCACCTTCACCTCTAAAGGTGGCCACCTCAACGGTATGTTCGCCCATCAACACCAGTTGCACTCCAAAAGCCGCCCCGAATTCCACCACCCGGGGAAACATCTGCGCCACTTCTTCGGGCCTGGCGCTGGTGGCAACATCATAATCCGTTGCAGCGATACCCAGCAATTCATCACGGACGCAACCACCTGCCAGATAGGCTTCATGCCCCTGGGCGATAAGCTCCCTGATGATGTGTATCGCGGCTTTCTTTGCGTCCATTATCAGCACTCTCCCTTGTACAATGGAGTGTAACGTTTTCGAGGCAGGGAGGCAAGCAGAGGGATTTCGCCAAAGCATCTGTGCAGAAACCATCCCTTTGTTTTATGAAATGCTTTAGATATCGGTAGTATCAGACAAGGCCGGCCAGACGCCCATAATACCAGTACACAAACCAGCCATAGGTATCCATAATCAGGTCCGGACTCATGCAGAAGATCAGGTATGCAATGCCCACAAAAATCATACCCGCAATGGAGACGATTTTCTGACGCTCACCAACAAAGGTGGAGGCCATGGCGCCCACGGTAAAAACAATCCCAAGGAAATAATATACCGCCGGCTCGGTGTTGCCGTCCTGATTGATAACGCGAAGCACCCGGATCACCATCCAGGCAGCCCATCCCGCTCCTACATATGCAGCCGTCACAAAGCGCATACCCAGCACCAGGCCCATAGGCAAACCGCCCTCATCCAGACGATGTGAGATAAACACCACCGGCTGAATCAGCAGCCAGATTATCATAGCACCCAGCACCCCAACCATAAACGTCGTCATTATAAAATGCATTATCATGTTTACAACGCTAGCATGACCACTGGTTTCCCGCAAGATTTCAGGGACTTATACAATAGCTGCGAATACTGCCTCCATAAAAAACAGCGGACACCCGAAGGCATCCGCTGTTGTATCTATAGTCCAGGTATCAGTCTTAGCGCTGTTTACGCCTCAGCATACCCAGTCCCGCCAGCAGCAACCACAGCCACGAGCTACCTGCTGCGCAGCCACCGCCACCGGTGGAAATACCGGGCCGGTTGGAGTCAACGCTGTCTACAGCATCAACGGCATCAGCTGTTTCCTGCTCTATGATATCATCATCAACCGCATCGACGATGGCGTCGCTGCTGTCATCATCGCCGTCAACAATGATGTCATTTTCAGTGGTGTCCACAGCATCGGTGATATCATCGAGTTCCTCTTCCATACTGTCATCGTCACCATCGATTACGTCACTGTCTCCATCCACAGCCTCTTCGGCATCGCCATCTATCTCGGTATCGCCCTCGATTTCGGTGTCACCGTCCACTTCAACATCACCGTCGGTGTCCGGTTCTTCGTCACCAACAACATCGTCTTCCTGCTCAACTACATCGCCATCAACAATCTCGCTGTCAATGGCATCAATGTCATCAACCTCGGGCTCCGGGTCAGTAAGATCAACGGCGTCAACAACATCATCATCACCATCAATCACCGGTTGTTCTTCAACAAGCAGGCTGTAGGTATCATCCTCAGAAGCGCCGATCACCTGGATAAACAGGCTGGCCTCTTCTTCAAAGGCCAAGTCAATGGCAGACACGGCACCCTGTCCATAGAGCCCTTCGAAGCAGGTGGATTGCTCGTCACACTCCAGGTATATCACCACGGCGATATCCTGCCCGCCATCGGATACGGCCTCGATACGGTACAACGCATTCCCGTCCATGGTTACACTATGCAATACGTCCGGTCCTTGGGGAACCGTGTCCATGCATGCATCATCAGGATTACGGTAACGGTGATAGCCCTCAAAGGAACCGCTGTAGGTTTCGCCAATGGTTACGGGCAGCGCGGCGCTGCAATCATCCCCGGCAGGCAAAGCTTCGCAGATACCGGTAAAACACGCCATGGGGGTATTTACATCAATTCCGCACTGGTACCACTCCGGAGCAGCCTCGTTCACGCAGCCACCGTCTTCATCGCTGCAGGTGTCAAAGGTACACTCATTGCCATCGTCGCAGTCTGCAACCGTTCCGGTGCAAATTCCGTTGTTGCACTGATCATCCATGCTACAGGCCAAACCGTCATCGCACAGGGTTCCGTCTGTCACCCAGCTATCGCCGGGGCATTGCCCCGCAGCGTTGCAGTATTCATCCACATCGCACTGGCCATCGGCAGGGCGACACAGCGTATCGGAAGAGGCATGATTGTCCAGACACTCACCAGCGCCATCGCAGGTATCCGGGTTGTCACAAACTCCGGATGTCTGTGATCCGCAGGCCTCTCCCTGGGGGCCAAAGGCGTTGACAGGGCACACACCTGCACCGTCGCAGTATTCGGCCACGTCGCATTCGCCTGCCGATACGCGGCACACAAAATCGCCGGACTCGTAATTGTTCTGACACTGACCGCTGCCGTCACAGGTATCGGGATTGTCGCAGACCGTATCACGGCTGCTGCCGCAGGCAGTGCCTTCGGCTTTAACCTCATTTTGGGGACAGCCTCCGGTGCCGTTGCAGTATTCAGGCAGGTCGCATTCGGAGGCCGCCGCCCGGCACACTGTTGAGGCTGACTCAAAATTGGGCTGGCAGATGCCGCTGCCATTGCAGGTATCGGCGTGATTGCAGGTGTTTTCAATATCAGAACCGCAGGCAGTGCCCTGAGGAGCATAGCCGTCAGTGGGGCAAATCCCTCTGCCATCGCAATATTCTGCGGCATCGCAGTCGCCTTCAGCCTGACGACATAGCACCTGCGGCCCTTCAAAGTTAGAAACGCATACGCCGGAACCGTTGCAGGAATCGGGATTGTCACAGACAGTATCACGGCTGCTGCCACATTCGGTGCCTTCGGGCTTCACCTGATTGCGTGGGCAACCACCGTTGCCGTCACAGTATTCCGGTATATCGCATTCCGATTCCGAGCCACGACACACCACGGTTTGGGGCAGCAGATTTGCCTGACATACCCCCAGAGCGTCGCAGGTATCGGCGCGGTCACACACCGAAGAAGTGGCATCACCGCAGGCACCGCTAATGTTGATGGGGGTGCAGCCATTACAGCATTCGTTCACCTCGTGACAGCTGCAGTTCTCAACGGTGTACAACCCTGTGGTAACGGTGCTACGCCCATCGGCGGTAAAGGCAATGGACTTCAGGGTCGTGGTCTGGCTAATGGTCACCGGACCGCTGTAGGGACTTGATCCCCAGCCGGGAACGCTGCCATCGGTGGTGTAATAGATCCATGCCCCGGCGGTTGAGCTGGTGATGGTTACTGTTGTGCCTGCTGTAACCGTGCCGGGAGGAGGCGTAAACACCGGCGCTCCAACCACAGGTTCCTCGGCGGTGCCGTCAACAATAATATCGTCCACGGCCCAGCCACCTGCCCAGGCTCCTGCATCATCGGCGTGGAAAGCCAGCATGATATTGTCCATGCCATCCCAGGCCGAAAGATCCAGAGTCACTTCATTCCATTGAGTCGACGCGCTGATGGTCTGCACATCTGACCATGTTGATCCACCATCGGTGCTGATACGCACCGTGGCCAGCTGGCTGTACTGGCCATCATAAAAACTGTTAAAGGTCATATACACATCAGTGTAACCCGCAAAGCTAATGACGGGCGTAAGCAGGTAATCCATACTGCCGTCATCATTGGCCATGTCATCGTTGGCACAGGCGTACACCGTATGATCCGGAATTTCAAAATAGGTGCTGCTGCCGTTGGTGGTCACAAACCAGCCCTGGGAAGAAGCTGTGCTGTTCTGCCAGCCATCGGGCATGACACCGCCCTCAAAATCCTCTTCCAGAATCGGAGCCCGTGGGGTGGTGAATGTCTGAACAGCGCCCCGGGTTGTGCCAAGGGTATTGGTCGCCACAATACGAACATAATGGGTTGTCAGCGGTTCCAGTCCGGCAATTCTCAGTGAAACATCGGTATTGGCATTAAGAGGCTCAAGCTGAAAACTCTGGCTGGTGCTGCCCATCGACGCAGAGGTCCCGTATTCAAAATACCAGGTTGTGGCGCTGTAGTGCGGATTCACCGTGGCGTTGAACACCGCGCTGCGTCCCTTGACCGTGGTGGCGGCGAGGGTAACTGCTTCGGGAACCGCAGGCTGCCCGGTGGTGTTAAACACTGCATCAGCGCCATAGGTGGTGCCGCTGGTGTTGGAGGCCACCAGACGATAGTGATAGGTCTGCTCCGCAAGCAGTCCGGAAATGGAAGCGTCAACGGTAACATCGTTGCTGCCGCTACCCGCAGACACCGTTGCGGTCATCATGTCGTAAGCCGCAGTGCGGCCATATTCAAAGTAATAGGTTGTGGCCAAACCACGGGGATTCACCATACCGGCAACCCTTGCACTGTTTTGGGTCCGGTCAGAGGCGTCTCCGGTTATCGCGAGGGGCTTGGTTCCATATTCGAGATAGGTTACGGCGCAGGCAACCTTGGCAGAGGTGGCGGCGATACGCATGTAGCCATCTTCACCCCAACTCTCACCCCAGCTGTTGCGCAGAATCCAGTAATCGCCCTGTGCGGCGTCATGGCCCCAACCCACCAGTGCAATGGCGTGGTTGGTGGTTGCATCATAACAGGGCGAGGCATCGCAACTGGTGTTGCCATCAGAATAAATGCCACCATCATAGCCGTCAAAGTCACCCTCAACCAGCACTGCAGCATCGACAACACCGTAGGTCATGATGGCGTTTTTTATGGCCTCAATGTCGTTGCAGCCCACCCGTCCCCAATCGCTGAACTGGATACGAGGATTATCCATCATGCCCCCGGGGCAATTTTGATCATAATCGCTATAGGGATACACCGATTCATTGATGACACCGTAGTCTACCAGTGCCTGTAGTTCGCTGTAGGTATAGTCGGCTCCGTCACAGCCGCCAAATCCACTGTAATAATCATCAAGACAAAAGGCCAAAAACGCTTCGGAAAAATCAGCCACATTGTTATCGGTAAGATTTGAAGCAATATTGTACGTCGCTTCGGCTGCCGCAGTAGCACCAAAGGAATAGCATGAGCCGCAATCGCCCTGACTGCGGATAGCCCCAATGTAACTGTGCCCGTTATGATTACGCCAGTCAAAGCTCTGGGGTGCGGCCCGCAGGCTGGTCAGAGGACCCACGGTGCATACATCCTTCGCATCGCTGACATTGCGTTCCTTTTTGGGAGCCGGAACCGGCAGTGCATCTCCGTGCATGTCCATGAACTCTGCCAAAGGAATGCTGTTGCCAATGCTGCCATCACTACCCTTTGTAACGCACATGGCCTGTGCATGACGATATCCCTTATGCTCACTGACTTCAGAAACAGCCTGATAGCCGTGCCGTGCGCAGTAGGAATATTCAGAAGCCACTTTGCCCTTGTAAAACGCCCAGTCATTAACTTCAACACCATTGGGAAGGCGGCAAATGCCCTGCTCTCCCCCAAGCTTACCAACCTTCACATCATACTCATAGCCTAAGGACAGGCAGTACATGGCCGCCATATTGGGAGCCGCCTGAGCCTGCTTCGTCCCCAGAGGTATAATGGTGAAAACAACAAAAAGAATCAGATACAACGAGCGCTTCATAACGCCTCCAACCGGCAAGTCTTATCAAGATGTATTATCGCCGATGCGATACCACGACCACTATACATTATAAAAGCCCCCAAAAATGTGATTGTCAATCGAATCGTGTATGAAATCAGTAAACAAAACGCATTTAAGGAAGCGCATTTTGGCCCACAAAAAACATTGCAGACCCCATCATATTGTACTGAAACAACTAAGGTTCTATCCCAGCCAGGCAGCCGCGTCTGCGGCATGATAGGTAAGGATGATGTCCGCCCCGGCCCGCTTGAACCCGGTAAGGGTTTCCAGCACCACCCGCTGCTCATCGATCCAGCCGTTTTGGGCCGCAGCCTTGACCATGGCATATTCGCCGCTCACGTTGTACACCGCCGTGGGCAAGGCAAAAGAGTCCTTCACTCTGCGCAAAATATCCATATAGGCAAGCCCCGGCTTTACCATAACAATGTCCGCGCCTTCCTGAATATCCAGCTCAACTTCCCGCAGAGCCTCTTCTCCGTTGGCCGGGTCCATCTGGTAGCTGCGGCGGTCTCCAAAGGCAGGGGCGCTGTCGGCGGCATCCCGGAAAGGGCCATAGTAAGCAGACGCATACTTGGCGGCATAGGACATAATGGGAATGTGGGTATACCCGGCATCATCAAGGGCTTCTCTAATAGCGGCAATTCTTCCGTCCATCATATCAGACGGCGCAATCATATCCGCCCCGGCCCGCACCTGACTGACAGCGGTTTTGGCAAGAAGATCCAGGGTCGGGTCATTCAGCAAACGATCACCGTGAATCACTCCGCAATGACCGTGGGAGGTATATTCACACAGGCAGGTATCGGCAATCACCAGAAGCGACGGCACCGCCTTTTTGATGGCGGTAATGGCCTGTTGCACAATACCCTTGTCATCATAAGCTCCGGAACCGCCCTCATCCTTGTGCTCCGGTATCCCAAAGAGGATCACCGCCTTAATGCCAAGGTCCGCCAGTCGCTGGCATTCCTCAACAATGCCCTTCATGGTGAATCGGTACTGACCGGGCATGGAGACGATTTCCTCGTTATGTTCCAGCCCTTCAACCACAAACAACGGAGCAATCAGATCGTTAACACTCAGGTGATTCTCCCGCACCAGATCCCGTACCACGGCGTGTTCGCGAAGGCGGCGCATTCTAGTTACCGGAAAGCTCATGTAAATCTCCCTGTGCCAGCAAGGGCATCAAAGGTTTTAGTGTTGGGAACGACGACGCAGCAACACCCGCACCCGGGCCAGCAATTCGTCCATGTCAAAGGGCTTGGGCAGATAATCGTCCGCACCCTGTTCCAGCGTTTTCACCTTGGTTTCAACATCCCTGCGGGCGGTGAGCATAAGCACCGGCATATCGATTCCCCGCCGTCGCAACTCTGCAAGGGCCTCATCGCCATCCATGCCCGGCAGCATGATATCAAGCAGCAGTACGCCCTGCTGACCCGGTTGCATGGCATCCAGCATATCTTCGGCGTTTTCGTAACAATGTACCGTATACCCCTGCCGCTCCAGGTTGATTTTAACCATGGTGCGGATAAGTTGTTCATCTTCTACAACGTATACGTGATCCATGCGGACCTCCCGAACCGTTTATGGCGCATCCTTCAGGAACCCGACCATGGCCTTTGCCAGATCGCGGACTTCCTGCTTGGAATGGGCTGCACTGATGAAAAGAACCTCGTATGATGAAGGCGGCAGATAGTGCCCGGCCTTAAGCAGCGGCCAGTACATATCGGTAAAGCGCTTCATGGCAGTTTCTGATATGGCGTCTGCCCGGGCCGGAAAATCCGTAGTGTCAAAATAGGGCCACACAATTGATCCCATACGACGGCACCGGGCCTGCGGAATGCCGGAAGCAGCAAGGGTTTGCTCAAACTCGTGCCCCAAGGCATCCAGCACTTCATAGGGCGATTCGTCCCGTAATATATTCAACGTACTGATTCCCGCCGCAAGGCTGACAGGATTACCGCTGAGCGTGCCTGCCTGATAAATTGCACCCAAAGGAGAAAGCTGATCAAGATATCCGATAGTTCCCACAATCGCGCCCACTGGCATGCCGCCACCAATGATTTTACCAAGGGTCACCAGGTCCGGCCGAATGCCCAGGCTCTGGCCGTAACCGCCATAGCGCAGCCTAAATCCCGAAATCACTTCATCAAATATCAGCAACGCGCCGTGGGCCGTGGCAATATCCCGCAGGAACCGCAGAAATTCTGTGCGCTGCAAAAGCAGTCCGTTGTTTGCAGGCATGGGCTCGATAATGATTGCGGCGATATCCTTGCCGTGGGCTTCAAAGTGAGCCTTTACTGCATCTTCATCATCCAGCGGAGCAACAAGCGTGGATTCGGCGATGCCCTGAGGAATACCGCCGGAGCTGGCGATGGCATGGGTGGCAAGACCGCTGCCCGCCTTCACAAGCATACCATCAAAATGACCGTGATATCCGCCTTCAAATTTCAAAACGAGATTTCTTCCTGTAACACCACGGGCGACCCGCAGGGCTGTCATGACCGCTTCAGTACCGCTACTGACAAGCCGCACCCGGTCATAGCCTTCAAAACCTTCAAGGATTAAGCGGGCGATGTCCAGTTCCGCCTTATGACATGCGCCGTAAGACAAACCGTCATGAATTGATTTGGCAACAGCCTCTGCCACCTGATGATGAGCATGACCAAGAATCATTGGTCCCCATGACTGACAGAAATCCACATAGCTGTTTCCGTCTACATCTACAACCTTACTGCCCCGGGCGCTTTTAAAATACACCGGGGTGCCGCCAACCTGCTTAAATGCCCGCACCGGACTGTTGACGCCGCCGGGAATACAATTGCAGGCCTCGGCATATAATTTCTCGGATATGGTAGAGGAATAGGTCATGTGGATTCTCCTTGACTGGCTGTATGCTGTACACAATCAACGATTGCGTTGGTATCGGTTCCTTTGGAAACATATATCTCCGTTATCCCGCGCCGTTGCAGTTCATCGGCAGTAACCGGACCAATGGCAACGCAGGGAATCACGGCAAGATGGGGATTGGCCTCAAAAAACCGGCGCACCGCAGAAGGGCTTGCAAACACGGCGATCGCCGGACCTTCGGGAAACAGGGGCTGCAACTGGGGGGCAATGTTTTCGTACACCACTATATCATGCAAATCCATCTCACTGTCATTCAGCATGTTTGCCATGGTGCCGGTGGTCATATCACCACGGAGATACAGCATTTTTGTTCCCTGTGGATATGCGTCAATCAGTGCCCTGGCAGTTGCCTCGCCGGTTGCCTCTTTGGGTATGAGATCAGCCTGACGACCGGTAATGTCAACCAGGTGTTGTGCAGTCCCCGGTCCTATAACAGCTATGTCGGCTTTGGTTTCCCGTATAGTATCCGCCATGTGGGCAACGCCCATGACACCCCGCTTGCTGGTAAATATCAGTACGTCGTAGTCATCAAAATTCGCCGCTTTGCCGCTGACTGCGTCCACCGGACGCATACCCACGGATATACAGGGATATTCGACCACGGAATAGCCTTCGGAAATCAGACGGGCGGCCACTGCCCGGTTATCTTCGGATTCCCGGGTCAGTATGACGACTGGAAGGGCTTGCATAGCTCTGCACCATCGCTTAGGGTTCTAACGGTAAATCGTTCCATATCTTCAGGACCAATAATGGACAATTCTTCCGGCAGTCCACTGAAACTGGCACTCTGCCAGCCTTCGGGGGTTTCCAGCCCCGCATGCACAGTCCATATGCTTCCATCCTTTTTGGCATACGCCCCAAAGGCGGTATGACAACCACCACCAAAGTTTGCCAGCAGACGCCGCTCCAGTTCAACGGCAATGCGGGTGTCAGGATCATCCAAAGGAAGCAGTGCCTCATCAACTGCACTATCTTCCTGCCGCATTTCAATTGCCATGGCACCCTGCCCCGGGGCAGGCAGCCAGATTTTCGGCTTGAGTTCATAGACAATCAAAGGCTCCAAATCCAGTTGCAGACGTTCCACGCCAGCCCGGGCCAAAACAATGGCCCCATACTGTCCCTCAACACATTTCCGCACTCTGGTAGGCACATTGCCCCGCAGCATATCCGGGTTAACCTTTGGATTGAACAGCCGTACAAAGGCCTGCCGCCGCAGCGAGGTCGCCCCCACCCTGCATCCGTCCTTCATGTACATCAGCCCGTTGGGATCATGCCAGTCGGGATGAATCAGCAGCAAATCCGCCACGGGAGCCCGTTTCATATAGGCGCCGATGCGCAGCCCCGGAGGAAACTCTGTTGGCAGATCCTTCAGGGAATGCACGGCAATATCCACGTCATTGGCCAGCAGGGCGTCTTCGATCTCTTTGGTGAAGAACCCTTTTTCCAGTTGCCCCTGCAACGGCATATTAAGAAACCGGTCACCGCTGGTTTTGATAACCGTAATGGTGGATGGCACCGACAATTGCCGGGAGACTTCTTCAGACTGCCACAGAGCCAGCCGGCTGCCACGGCTGCCGATTCGTATGTTATCAATCATGATTTTTTGAACTCCAGTATTCATCTAAAGCCAGGTGAATGTTGGCAAAAATATCGTTGGAATATTCACGCACCAGATCGCTGACCACCTCCTGCACCAGACGCTGATCGCTGTCGTTAAGATGATGCAGTCGGGTTCTGACAATTTCGGGTATCAATTGATGGATAATCTCTTCGCGACCCCGGCGGGTTTTATCCAGAAACGGCACCATGTCCCGTTCGTGACAAAAACGCTTAAACCGCTCAAGCTCGGTTTCCACCAGTTCTTTCATTTCCGTTGCAAAGCGGGCCTGATCCGGGTCGATCCTGATGTCCATCAGATCATCAAGATCACGGTATGCCACGGATTCAACGGCTTCCACGTCTTTACCCACCTGCCGGGGAATACCGATATCCAGCACCAGCAACGCATCTTTTCCTTTGGGAGCAATGATGTTGTCTTCGGTAATAACCGGCTGATGAGCTCCGGTGGCCGCAACAATGGCATCGGCATCGGCAGACAACTGCCGCAGATCCGCCAGCGGCTGCCATTGCCCCTGCTGGGCAGGTTTGACTGTGCGGTTAACCGCAGTCACATCACAGCCCAGATGCTGATCAAGGTATTCTGCTGTACGGCGACCAATCATACCCATACCAACCACCAGCACCCTCTTGCCTTTTGTTTCACCATCAAAATAGCGACGCAGATACTCTCCTGCCATTCCATGAATACCCTGACGGTGATCGCTGCGAAAACCGATGCGGTATCCTTGCTTTGCAATACGCCCGGCCACACTGCCCAGACCGTTGAGAATAATAGACGCCGACTGTTCCACCCGGGATAACTCCAGAGCTTTCTGAAACTGCCCGGCTATCTGGGCTTCCCCTGCGGCAAGGGACTTTAACCCCGCCACAACCTGCAGTACATGCCGCGCCGCATCCATGCCAGTGTACATATAGGGTTCAGGGAAATTACTGCACTGGGGAAACGCCTGCTGCCAGATGTGAATCATGTGGGCTCTGAGAATATCGCCGAGCCACTGGGGCTGGGTAGTGCTGATAATCCACTCGGTGCGGTTACAGGTTTCAAGCGACACAAAACCCGCTTCAGGGTCAATTTTCCTTATTGATTCAAACAAAGGCTTCCGGGTTTCAGCGGTGCTGACCAGTTGTTCACGCAGCACCACCGAGGCGAGCCGAAAATCGCTGCCTATTACCAAAAGAGGTATATCGTTCGAGGATACGGTCTGCATGGCCTAATCTTCCCGCATCTTACGAGCCCGAATGCAACTTGGTGATTGCATCAGCCGCAGTATATCCGCTGGCTACGGCATGTTCTATGCCGACACCTGTCAGATAATTTCCCGCAAGCACCATTCCCGGCACTTTCTCCACTTCACGCTGCACAATCTGGATGCGCTCAGGATGATCCGGCAACAGTTGCGGAATACCACCGGGATAACGCATGATGGACAATATTTCCGCCCTATCCAAAGATGCTCCAAACACGCGGCTGCTTTCGCTGCGAAGGGTACCGGACAATTCTTCATCGGAAAGATTCATTGCGCCGGGGTCAAGCATGCCTCCGTAAAATGAGGTAAACAGCCGCTTTCCTTCCGGAGCCCGCCGCATAAACAAATTGGAACCGAATATA
>Ga0209475_10001972_pt1 | contig 22582 bp, 21 predicted proteins | sample tdDd471_FD_187128 | JGI IMG/M metagenome (GOLD analysis project Ga0209475, IMG submission 187128) | Marine sediment microbial communities from the Atlantic coast under amendment with organic carbon and nitrate - tdDd47.1 (SPAdes)... | ecosystem: Environmental > Aquatic > Marine > Coastal >... | reverse complement strand
TGGCCAGTGGCACGGTTAGAACCGTCCATACTACAATGAAAATGATCAGCCAAGTGGCACAGTCTGAACCGAAATCACTGGCACAGCTTCACCGAAATAGGTGGCACGGTTAGAACCGTAGTATCCACTTATTGAATCTCATCAAATAATTACTTGATAATCAAAAGAATTTCCGTCGTTAACCGATTATCGACGGAAATAAACAACATTGTTTTTATAATATTTTGGTTTTGAATTTACCCCTTTCATCCATACAAAGCAAACAGTAGCATCAAGCGGTATTAATGGGTATAACACGTGCCTGACATAATTCATCTGCGATTAGTGCTGAGTAATCCCGGAGCGGTTCCAGGAGTCGTATAAAAGGGAGATGAAGAAAAAATAAAGAGTCATCAAATAAAATCTTTTGACCGGTCACTTCATGCTCTCACCTTCCATCATTTATTGATCCACATTTCTCTTTACCTATATTAGATTCGCTGTGAATTGATCCCAAAGAGAAATCATGAATGAAGCCATGTCGAAGCGTTTCGCTTTTTTACGTTTCGCTATTCTGCCGATTACAATAATTTTTCCGTCAGTAAAGGATCATTGTTCGAGGATTAAATTATCCAACCATTGACTTTCATATAGGCTTGGTAATACTTTCTTTCTGCAAGTATCTACCTCACTATCTTCATCATGAATGTGCATTATTTTGTCGCTCATAATTCTAAATTCTTTAGGTGACGCACTACCTCCCTAACAACTTGATCAAAGTCCGGTAAATCTTGAATTTGATCCGACATAGATGATTCCCAGCGACCCTTATATTGGGGCAATCGCTGTGCCAGTTTGTTATGAAAATTTGTTGGGTCAATGTTTTTACTTTCACATTTGGATCTGAACTCCATCGAGAAAAAAGCAACATCCATTTCATGGATTTCCAATAAATACCAGATGTCGTAAAAATCTCTTGCTTGCATTCGCTGCATTACTGAACGCAATTTTTCGACCAGGACTTCTTGAAGTGAGTAGCAGAGTAGTTCATGTTCTTCTTGATCCGAATAACCTATGAAAGTACCTTGCACGACAGGTTCAAATTGAAGTTGCTCGCTTCTTGATATATCAACTTTGACACGCCTATTAGCGCCTATTCCTCCCAGTGGCCCTACATAACTAACGTAGAAGTTGATTCCGCCATCTTCGTGCTCGTTATTGTCACTGATCTCAAGAGGTATATTGGCTTCATCTTCAACGTATTCGAACACTTCAGAGAACCATTCAAAGATTTGTTCATTCGAAATATCGCTATCAAGCAAGGTAAAATCAAGGTCTTCTGAAAACCTATAATCCTCGAAGTATACTTTCTTTAATACTGTTCCTCCTTTAAAAACTACGGTTACTGAAAGCTGTTCATGTTGAGCAATGCCTTGCAATATCCAGGAAAGGATATAGTCTTTCTCAATCTGTTGATCGCGTACACCAATTTCTCTTGCTTTGTTTTGTATTTCTCCCGGCTTGATCATGTGTAGATGGCAGATTTAATGGTTTCTGTTTCTAAATTCTGTTGAATGCTCCATCGGCTTATCATCTTCCCCGATTTCGGTAGTTCAGTATCTAAAAGAACATAAGAAGCTGTTTTTGCTTTCTGCAATTTCTTGGTGATGCCTGATTCTATTTCAAGTGTTTCAAGAAGGAATCCCAATCGTTTAATCACTGCTTGTGATTTAAAACGTTGAGTATACTCAAGGAGCTTGTCGAATTTGATTTTGTCCTTTGACGTATATATGGCTCTTGCAACTTCAACAATACCTCCTGCATAATCAGGTTTGAACAAACAATCAATAAATGTCTTTTCCAGATCGGAGCATAATACCTTGTTGAAACTGTCAATCCATGTTTTTTTGGAACCAAAAAAATGATCTTCATTATGATAAATGAACTGAAATGTGACATCCTTAATTTTTAAGTTTGACGGACGTAACTGTTTTGCAACAACTATTTGTTCTTTGATTGAAGGTTGGGTAATCAAGTTGTGAATTTGTAAAGCAGAGTAGTAACCAATATAATGCTCAGTTCCTTTTGTCAAGTGTTCTGCTATTAAATGCCAGTCGGGCATGAATGTATCTGCCTCTTGCTCATAAGGAATTATGTAGTACAATCCTTTTTTTAAGCGCATCAGAAGCCCTCTTTTTACCATGTCACTGAGTAGTTCTTTTAATGCGCTTTCGCTTGAGTTTGGCAAAGCCTTTACTGCCTCAGGATAATCAAAACAGTCCTGACTAATTTGATTGAAATAGCTCAGAATTGCGTTGGATTGTGTTGATATAAACTTGTTTTTCATAGTAAAAATGTCAGCTTCAACCTGACTACAATGATACGTAAAATAATTTTTTATTTACTATTTGTAGTAATAAGGTCAGCTTAAACCTGACAATTTAGATATAAAACATAATTATCGCAGAGCAGTGGAGATTTGGCTCTTTTGCAAGCCTTGCTGTGGGTTGCCCGTGTGGCTTGCAAATGTCTTATTGCAGAATCGTCCCTGAAGGCAGAAAATAAATATAACGACCAGCTAAAATGAGTATGCGACCCAGTAGCTAGACCTATTTTAAAATGAATTTAGCACAAATCTATCAAACAACTAAGTCCGCATATTCATTTTTAGCATTTGTTACCCACCGTATTGCTTCCATTTTTTCTTGAATTTGCGGTTAGAAAGTTGAATTACAATAACACCGTTCACAGCTCTCGCTCCATACAGCATTGTTGCTTGTTCTTTAGTCAGATACTGAATGGCTGTTGCCTCAACGAATAGAAATAGTTTCAGGAATTCATAGTGTTCAGCTACATGGCCGTTTACTACAAACAATGGTTTTGGGTTTACTTCTCTGCTGTCACGAATTCTAATTTCCGAAGTTGTTGCTGCGGCATTCTGAATTATCTTATTGTATATAGTTGAATCTACTGGTGTGGGAACGTAATCTAAGACATCATAAACCAAGGAGTCCACGTAATTGTAAAGTTTGTGTTCGTCTAAATTATCAAATCTTAAAACGGTTAATTCTTTGATATCGAAAGGGTAGCGGTCAACTCTTCTTTCACTTAGTTCAATCACTTTGAACTGGTCAAAAAGTTCTCCTTTTCTTTTGAGTTGAATCACTTGTCCAAAGTCTCGTTTCTTTACTAGAAGTTTTTCTTTTTCTGTTGACCATCGCTCTCCACCTGGTTCAGTGCATAGATAGGTCTCGATAAACTTGAAACTACCCTTTTTGATTCGCCAGTTCACAATGTTGCACGTTTCTATGTTTATCCAGTGGTTGATGTCAAGATGAAATTGAATAGAATCCGTTTTGTAGTAAAGACTATCTTTATTGTTTGTCTGCCAATCTCCTTCTAAATCTGTTCGCTTGATTTGTGCGTTCAGGTTCAGAGATGACATGAGGCAGATAAAAGCTAATATGTAGAGTATCTGATTTTTCACGATGGTAGGTAACGGTTTGGCTATGAAGCGTATCCCGCAGGGTATGCTTTATAGGTGTTGTTGGGCATAGTTTTTATCATTCTTCATTGTATTTGTCTTCACACTCGTCACAGGTTTCTGTCATGTTGGTGTCTATAAAGTCCTTTCCACATACACTACATTGCTCAATTCTGTGATCGAGTAGTTTTAAGTCAAACTCTCCAATATGGTCGGTATCTTCACTTGTGTCGACAAAGTAAATAAGTCCACAACCGCCTTCACATTCTATTTTTTCGTCATATTTAATTTCAGGAATTGCATTTGCTGCACCACATTTAGCACATCTGATATGAAGACTATTGCACCAATCACAATTTCCACTAATTACTGATGAGAATTTATGGTTTTCATGGGTATTGTCATACTCATTAATTAGGTCGATTTTTGAGTAGAAATCAACCATATTACCCATCTGATCTTTGTTTCCTGTACATTCATCACAGGTAATAATATCTGGTTCATATTCATCTTCAAAAAAGTCAATTGTGAAATAGAATGACTCCAGAAGCTTTGCTCCATCTAATTCAACGGAATCGTAATTATGAATTCCAACAGGATATTCCCATACTTCAAATTTCACTTCAATTTCATTACCACAACTACATTCAAAATGTTCTTCTGCCTGATATTGATTTTCAGTTCCCATATTTCTTTCAGAACCACCAATACAATCAAAATCTAAATCAAACTCCGACTCATGGTATTTATGAATCCGACCACATTTATTACACTTGAATTTTAAATAATTGCTTTTGTTTTTTTTCGTATTTATGAATTGAAAAAAGTTTTGAATTGTTTCGTCTTTTATAGTGGATTTGAGATGCTTATTTGCTTGGTACAAAAACTGTGGTAAGTTGTACATCCAAAAATCTACAGAAGAATTATCTTTTATTTCTTTAATTAGTTCTTCCCGAGGACTATAAATTCTTGGTTCCGTTGCTTTCTTATCAATATATCCCCAATCATCATCTTTTGTAATATCATTTGTTATAAAAATGATTGGTTTTTTTTCGTCCTTCGAAAATTCTAAAATTTGTTTCCAAATAATTAAATCTGCGAATATTTGAGTTCCTTTTTTTTCACCTTTATAATAATCTCCATATCCAGGTGGAATTTTAAATTCATATCTGTGTTTTCCCTCCTTTGTTATTTCAATAATCTCATTAAAAGTATACTCTCTACCAACTTTAAAATGTTCTTCCAAAGAATCTAAAACATCATCATCATTCTCAACATCCGTAATCTCTTTTTCGACAGTAGTAATTTCTTTTAGAATGTCTTTTTGAAAATCTTCTGTTTGTTTTTGAAAGTCTTCTGTTTTCTTTTCAAAATCCTCAACAATTTTTTTGAAATCATTTAATGAATCCTGTTTAAGATGTGGATGTTTGTCACCATTAATAGTCTCTCTGATTATTTCATCAATTCTCTTTGATATTTCTGATTTGCGTCTAGTTGTTAAATTCTGTATTTTTTTCTTTAATGGGTCGTATTTTTCTGTAATAGGCTTTTTGATAATCTTTTCACGATTTTTAAGATATTCATATTGAACGTGATTAGGAATCCATAACCTGTCTTTTAGTTCTGAAAAAATTTCCTTATCAATTTTTTGTCTTTCAGATTTTGGTGAAAAATACAAATCTAAAAGAGCAGAAGAGTCAAATACAATAATGGCATCTTTCCAAAGAACTCCTTCTTTCTCATCTGTCAATCTGTAAGGTTTTATAGTATTTCTATCCATTTTCTCAAATTATGCCCAACAATTGTGCAAACAACATGTCGCTTATTTCTTATTGAATCTTATCAAATAACTACTTGATAATCCACAGAATATCCATCGTTAACCGATTATCGACGGAAATAAACAACATTGTTTTTATAATATTTTCGTATTGAATTTACCCCTTTCATCCATACAAAGCAAACAGTAGCATCAAGCGGTATTAATGGGTATAACACGTGCCTGACATAATTCATCTGCGATTAGTGCTGAGTAATCCCGGAGCGGTTCCAGGAGTCGTATAAAAGGGAGATGAAGAAAAAATAAAGAGTCATCAAATAAAATCTTTTGACCGGCCACTTCATGCTCTCGCCTTCCATCATTTATTGATCCACATTTCTCTTTACCTGTATTAGATTCGCTCTGAATTGATCCCAAAGAGAAATCATGAATAAACTGCTAAAAATCTCCCTCCTTATTGTCATCCTTCTTCCAATCACTATTTCTGCCCAGGTCACTCCTCAGCAAGTAGATGAAATCATGAATGAGGCCATGAGCACTTTCCAGGTTGCAGGTGCGGCAATTGGTATTGTCAAAGATGGTGAAGTGGTAATGACAAAAGGCTATGGCGTGCAATCTACAGCCACCCAAAAGCCAGTTACGGAACGGACCAATTTTGAAATTGCATCGAATACCAAAGCTTTTACGGCAGCTGCTTTGAGCATTTTGGCAGAGGAAGGAAAACTTGACTGGAAAGATCCTGTCATCAAATACATCCCGGAGTTCACCATGTATGACGAGTATGTGAAGCAACACTTCACCATTGCTGATCTGGCTTCCCACCACAGCGGAATGGGACTTGGAGCGGGTGACTTGATGTGGTTTCCTGACGGTACGGATTTCACCATCGATGATTTGATGGCCAGTTTCCAGTATCAAAAGCAGACTTCTGAATTCCGAACAAAATTTGATTACAACAATCAGCTTTTTATTGTTGCTGGTGAAGTGGTAGCCAGAGTTTCAGGCATGAGTTGGGAAGACTTTGTGACCGAAAGGATTTTCAAGCCACTCGGAATGAACAATTCATATACTTCTATCAGAAACATTACTGATCAAAAATACCTGGCTGCTCCTCACGCGCAAAAGCCAGATGGAACGCCCTACCCCATCGCCAACAACACGCATCCGATGAATGGTGCAGCTGCCGGTATTGTGGCCAATGTGGAAGACCTAAGCAAGTGGATGCTCCTTCAACTCAACGAAGGTAGATATGGCAAAAAGCTTAAAGACACGCTTTTTACGGAGAAAAGTCAGCAAATTATGTGGTATCTCCACACTGTCAGACCAGGCAGAAACGAACGATACAATACGCACTTTTCAGGTTACGGATTGGGGTGGTTTCTTTCTGATGTGAAAGGTAATATGGTTGCTCAGCACACTGGTGGCATGCCTGGAATGCTCTCTAAAACATTGCTCATTCCTGATATGGAGCTTGGAATTGTGATCCTCACCAATACCAGTGATGGCGGAGCTGGTTTGTTTGGCTCAGTATCTAATACGCTGATGGATATGTACCTTGGAATGGACGATTATGGCTGGATAGAGAAATATAGCAAATACATGAAGTCTAGCGCAGAAAAGGCTGAAGCTGTTGTAACCGAAGTTTGGGGAAAAATCGAGAAGGCAGATGACTCTCAGATAGCATTCGACAACTATGTAGGCACTTACAAAGATCCATGGTTTGGAGATATGGTAGTGGAAGTAAAAAACGGAAAACAGTGGCTTACCAGTAAGCGCTCTCCTCATTTGAATGGCGAACTGTTTTACTATCAGGCCAATACTTATGTGGTTAAATGGGAATTTACGGCGATGCCCTGCGATGCTTTTATCATCTTTTCATTAGATGAGAATGGTCTGGCTCAAAGCATGGAAATTAAGCCTGTTTCACCTGCTACAGACTTTAGTTTTGACTTCCAGGATCTGCATCCTGTGAGAGTGGATTAGTGATTCCTGCTTTTCAGGTATTCATCTGGGGACATCACAGGAATGGTGGAGTGTTTGAAATCTTTACCATTTCTGGTAATGATCAAATCACAATTCTTTTGAATAGCACTGTAGTACTGCAAAGAGTCCTCAAAATCAGAAAACGAAGAACCTAACCCTTTATCAACAATCAAATCAGTCAAATCAACCGTCTCAGCTAATGCTTTGAATTTCCGGATTTTGTCTTTTACAACCTCCTTATCTTCAAATTTGGATAAAGAATAAAATATATTGGCATAAGATAATGCTGAAACCAATAATTCAATTTTTCCTAGATCTGATAAAGTAGCGATTCGGGCAGCTTGAAAGTAAAATAGCTTTCTCTCACCTAAAAGATCAAATACTACATTGGTGTCTAAAAACAATCTCTCACTCATTCGTATTTCTTCAGAAGATACTCAGAGTACGATTCCTTGGTATCAAAATCATCAGGCACTTTCACTCCTGTTCTTAGACTTTTGACAAAAGGAGAAATTTCATCATCATCTCTCTCCTTATCCGACTGGGTTTCTACTATCGCCTTAAGGTAATTTTCAATCATTCTGGAGAGGCTCTTGTGATTTGCTGAAGCATACTCTTTAGCTTTCTCAATAACCGCCTTATCCAGTTTCAATGTGAGCTTCGCGTCCATAGTTAAGCTGTTTTATACGTATAAAGTTACAACACAAATACGTATTTCAAAATTTCCTGGAGATAGGGAAAATAATCTCTATTCTTTGAATTTAAGTCGATAGGTCATTCCAAACCTGATCATCCTACTCAAAGCGATATAAGAAGGCCCACCAACCATTCCTCCCTGGTAATTGACAAAACCCTGAGCAAAGCCAACGTACGCACCATATTGCCCTTTGGAAACCTGAAGCTGACCTCTTAACCTGGCATCCACTGGCACATTCTTTCTGTCTCTTGTTGTTCTGTATGTTTGACCATCATATTTGGCTTTGCCATCTTCTTTGGATGAAATTATATAGGCTATATCCAACCCAAAGTCAAAATCCACTTTAACATTACCATCTACAATTCGGTAACCAAGACTTGGAAACAAATTGATCATGCTATTTTTCAGATACATTCTGCCACTGGCATCCACAGTCTCGTTAATCGATTGACTATAGCTATATAAAGATATTTTATCAATCAGGATTTTACTACGCAGCATTTCATAACCAAGACCAATCGCAAACCTCATTCCGGCCTGATTGATCTTCGTTGAGTTGAAGGACAACCCATAGCATGGACCAAACTTATTTCCGTATGGGCCATTCATATAACCGTCTTGTCGATCCAGGTTATAATTCATCATTTCGGCACGCTCAGCTCCGGAACCCACATAAGTAAACAAACCGGAATTGACTCTAAGCGTGTATTCTTTGGTTTGGCTGAAGCCGCAAAAACTGATAAAAACAAAAGCAATTAGTAAATTTGATTTTCGCATAAGTAATTGATTTTAGATAAGTAGTTGATTTTATATGAAATCCCACCTGGAACTTTCTGACAATGAATTCATGAAACAGTTTGCTCAATGTGAACTTGAACCGAAGTTGTTCACACATGAAGCGCACCTTCGGTTAGCATGGACACACTTACACCGTTATGGGTTGGAAACAGCGCTGAAAAATATTCAGTTACAACTGCAAAAATATGTGAAACATCTAGGTGCGGAAGATAAATACAACACCACACTGACAATCGCGGCTGTTAAAGCAGTTTACCATTTTATGCTGCGTTCTGATACTATAAACTTTAAGGACTTTATTGCGGAAAACCCAAGACTACTCACCAACTTCAAGGAGTTGATATCAGCACATTACAGCACTGATATTTATAATCACTCAGAGGCGAAACTAGCCTTTCTGGAACCAGATTTATTACCTTTTGATTAAAATTCGTGATGCAAGAAAAAGAAAACGATCAGCAGGAAGTTCAACAAAGCTTTCAAGACCTACTGGGAAACACTATTCTTCCCAAAGTGGAGTCAATCTCTGTAATAGTACTTTCTATAGGCGTTATTTTAAAGTATTTCGAAATAGGAAAACCAGATCCGGTCTTTGGAATAAGCCTGACCACTTTGGCTGTTACCTCTTTTCTACAGTCATCATTAACAAAAGGTGAAAACCTGTTACAAACTGTAACTTACAAAGTTGGGTTTATTTCATGTTCAATTTCGATTGTTGGGGTCATGTATACTCTGTTGAGTCTGCCAGGCAATATGCCCATGCTGAAAATAGGAACTGGTGCATTGGGTGTTGCAACTACGCTTTTGATCTACCAAATATTAAAGGCCCCAACTGACGAACTTAAGAAATCGGGAATTCGATTTGGAATTACATTATTAGCGGCACTATTCTTTCTTTTTCAAAACATTTAGTATCTCAGATACTATCAGTGAATGTCTGGAATAATATGAAGTACAGTACCATGTTCACCAGAATCTATAGATAAGCTGGCCCCCATAGCTTTTACAAAAGTCTGGATCAATCCCATTCCAAAGCTTTCACTTGATTCATGAGACGAGCCCATTCCCTTGCCATTATCAGCAATGGTGAACTTACCCGTTTCCGTATGGTAAGCCACCTTGAATACATTTTTACCTGACTCACTAAAAGCGTGCTTATTGCTGTTTGTATATGCTTCGGACAGTATCAATCCAAAATGCAGCGCCGTTTCAGAATCCAGCTCCACATCTCCGGGGATTTCTATTGCTGTATCTACTGCTATGTTTTCATTGGGAATCTGACTATCCAGAATATCAACTGTAAGCTTTCTCAAATTCACTTTCATAGAGTTATTGGATTGCAACAGTTTATCGTGTAATCGAGAAATAGAAGATATTCGCTGCTCCAATGGCTTCAGTAATTTCCGGGTGTTGTCATCTAAATCTCTTGTTTTTAGGAAAAGCATATTCAAAATTACCTGAAGGTTGTTCTTGATGCGATGATGCATTTCTCTGAACATTTTCTCATTTAGCTCCAGCTGAGTCTGGAGATCATGCTCAGACGCCTTTCTTCTGACAATTTCGTCTATCAGCAACTTATTAGTACTTCTCAACGCATTGGTTCTTTCTTCCACAATTCGTTTCAACTCAGAGGGACTTTTGAGAGATAGTAGTCTTCCTGATTCTATGATGGAGGCCATTAAAGTAGCAAAGCTGATAGCTGCCGTGAGTATTTTGGTGAAAACCAAAAAATTGTAAACAGGCTTCCAAAACATGACAGCATCCAGCAAATGAGTAATGCCACATGACATGATGAAAAACGAAAATAAAAGCAGCAGATTTTTGAAAGGCCAACTCTCAGTACTACGCTTTAAACTGATGTAGATCAAGAAAATAGGAATTCCAAAATACGACAAAAAAGTGATCGTATCAGCGATGACAAAGGACCATCCCTGAAAGCCATTCCAACTCCCACAGTACCACCTTTCAGGCCAATTAGCTGTGGAGAACATCCCTGAGAAAAACCCCTTCATCTGCTCGATTGGGGTTAGGTTCACCACACTTTTACTTAGGCAAATTCCATTGACACAAACCGTGTCATTTGGAAAAAACACTGCCATTACGAACCCGGAGCCCAGGATGAGGATCACAACAAATCCGGCAAGCAAAAAAGGGAAATACAGGTTGAGAGGAGAGTCCTTCGACCTTATCTTGATAAGCGACATATGTTAATCTATTAGCTGGAGCCGATGAATTTAAACATAGAATCATTCTAAACAAAGATTAAGTCCGTAAATCAATAAGGTATATATAAAAAAACCTTCCCCCGTTAAACAGAGGAAGGCCGGATTAGATTAGTGATACAGGTTAGTTTACTTGCCAATAGTCATCACCAAGCAAAAGCTCTTCCAAGGTGCCTTCGCCTTTCACTTCCTGCTCATGTGCTATTTGATTCACTACATTTTCATCATAAGATGGTTTGTCCAGTTGAAGGAAAACCCCAACCGGATGTGGCATTTCGGGATTGTCTGACATACTTGCCATTACATAGGCTAATGTGGCATCCGTTTCATCATAAACCAGGCAATCATCCACGGAATAACCATCATTAAGGTCAATAACCTCAGGTTTAAATCCATTCAGACGGATTCCTTTGTCATGATTAATACCGAACACCACTGGTTTGCCATGCTCAAGGTTTACAGTATGATCATCCCGAACATCTTTCTTGGTAAATCCATCAAACGCTTCATCATTGAAAATCAAGCAGTTGGTATATAGTTCTATAAAAGAGAAGCCTTTGTGACGGGCAGCCCGCTCAATCAAATATTGAATATGAAAGCGATCCTTATCATAGCCACGAGCCACGAAAGTTGCTCCGGTACCAATAGCCACTTTCACAGGATTGAATGGATCTTCCAATACCCCAAATGGTGAGGACTTGGTAATCTGGCCTTTGTGAGAAGTTGGCGAGTACTGACCTTTGGTCAAACTGTAAATCTCGTTGTTGAACATCATCACATTAAGGTCAACATTTCTTCGACAGCCATGAATAAAGTGGTTACCACCAATACTCATATTGTCACCATCGCCTGTTACCACCCAAACTGATAAATCAGGACGGGCCACCTTCAGCCCGGAAGCTATCGCGATTGGTCGACCATGAATCCCATGGAACCCGTAAGTCTCCATGTAATATGGAAAACGACCTGAACATCCAATACCGGAGACAAAAGCAATTTTCTCTTTAGGTACACCCAGGTCCGGCATAAACTTTTGCACAGGGAAGAGCACCGAATATGCTCCACATCCGAGACACCAGCGAACATCATTCTCCGGCTTAAAATCTTTGGAAGTATACTGAGTACTACCATTTACATCCATTGTTGCGAATTGATCAATTATCGTTTTCATGATAGCACCTCCTCTCCTACTAGGATTTCTTTAACTTTTTGTTCGATTTCTGAAGCTTTAAATGGTTGACCCTGCACTTTGTTGTATCCAATTACATCTTTCAGATAATTAGCCTGGATCAGCATTTTGAGCTGTCCCATGTTCATTTCAGGAATGAGTACGTTGCGATAATTGTGTAAAACATCCCCCAGATTCTTAGGAAGTGGGTTAAGATGCTTTAGATGCAAATGAGCGACATCATATCCTTTGCTCCACAATCGTTCCATGGCTGTGGTAATAGCTCCTTTGGTGCTACCCCAACCGAGCACAAGCAATTCGCCAGCATCTGGCCCTGTAACTTCTGCCAATGGAATGTCATTCTGTATGTTCTGGATTTTCTGCTGACGAAGCTCAGTCATGTGCTGGTGATTCTCTGCTGAATAGCTCACTTTTCCGGACTTATCGGATTTTTCCAGACCACCAATTCTATGTTCCAGACCTTTCATTCCTGGAATTACCCATGGACGGGCTAGTGTTTCAGGATCACGCATATAAGGCTGGTAATTATCCTTATCTACTGTCAGGTCTTTAACCAACGATGGCAATTCATCAGGTGAAGGAATCTTCCATGGCTCTGAACTTTGAGCAATATAACCATCCGTTAAGAGCATGACAGGTGTCATATATTTCAGCGCTAAACGTGCTGCTTCTATGGTCATATCAAAACAATCTGAAGGAGAGGAAGCCGCTAGAACAGGCATCGGGGCCTCTCCATGACGGCCAAACATCGCCTGAAACAAGTCAGACTGTTCTGGCTTGGTCGGCATACCAGTACTTGGTCCGGCCCGCATCACGTCAATCACCAATAGAGGCAACTCCGTCATTACCGCCAGTCCCAGGGCTTCAGACTTCAATGAAAGGCCTGGTCCCGAAGTGGTAGTCACTGCCAAATGACCTCCGTAAGATGCACCTATGGCGCTGGTTACTCCAGCGATTTCATCTTCAGCCTGTAGATGTTTTACACCAAATTTCTTGTAACTGGAGATATACTGAAGGATTTCAGTAGCTGGCGTAATAGGATAGGATCCTAAAAATAATGGCAGCTCTGCCTTGCGCGAAGCTGCCACCAAACCAATGGCTACCGCCTGGTTGCCACTGATGTTGCGGTAGTTGCCTGCGGCGAAGTGTTTGCTTCCTATTTCAAATTGGTTAGGAATTACCTGTTGCTGCTCTCCATACTTCCAGCCTAGCTCAAACACGTTGGTATTGGCAGTTAAAGCTTCCTCATTTCTTGCAAACTTTTTCTTCAGCCAGTTTTGCGTACTACTTTGATTGAGATTGATCAACCAGTACACTATGCCCAGGGCGAAGAAGTTCTTTGATTTCTTAAGCGTTTTTGGAGAAAGATTCAAATCCTTCAGTGCTGTTTTGGCTTCCTTCACCATATCAACAGCTATTACCTTATACTGAGATAACTCACCAGTTTCCAATGGGCTTTTTTCATACTCTGCCAACTTGAGGTTTCTTGAATCAAAACCATCCACATTGGCAATAATAATCCCACCGGATCTCAGATTATCGAGATTCACCTTCAAAGAAGATGCATTCATAGCCACCAACACATCGATCTCATCTCCGTGTGTGGTGATATCCTTGCTTCCCAGCCTAAGCTGATAAGCGCTCACTCCATATAGCGTACCTTCCGGGGCGCGGATTTCTGAAGGGAAATCCGGAAAGGTAATCAGGTCAATTCCGATGCTGGCCAGTGCATCGGAAAATTTCTTTCCGACCAACTGCATTCCATCCCCGGAATCACCCGCAAAGCGAATGGTGAGCTCTGAAATTTTTTCTGCGATTGCTTCCATGACTTTGTCGTTTGGGTTTAGAGCCCTGGGAGCAGACTCCACGACGGGCTATTAGTTTCCTCATAGGTAGCTGAATCCCAAGCAAAGAATTATGACATTGGTTAGTGCGAAAACTAATTTTTGATGGTGTCAGGGCTATTGCAAAAAAGAAAGAATGCCCTAAAATGGTTCTGATCTGATTTTGAATATTTTAAAATTCGAATGGATATCTTTATTACTTCTTTAACCATCCTTCTCCTCAACCTAAATGAAAAAAATCCTGCAGTTTCCCCTCACTCGTATCATCATTGGTCTGTTTTTGGTAGCATTAACCTTCAATGGTTCACTTTATCTGATCAATTATCTAACTGGAAATACTTCAAATGACCTGATCAAGCTGCTTAACACTTTCATGGCTACAGCAATTGGAGTTTTCGCTTACAGCCTACTCTTCAGATATTATGAAAGTCGAAAAATTGAAGAGTTGACTGGCTCAGGCTGGGGTAAAAACATAGGACTTGGATTATTGCTAGGATTTGTCCTGCAGAGTTTGACGATCTTGACGATCTACTTTTTCGGGGAGTTTAGCATCATCTCATTCAATGGATTAATGTTCATGGTTCCGGCTTTAGGAATGGCCTTATCCTCAGCAATCATTGAAGAAATACTCTTACGAGGAATCATTTTCAGAATTATGGAAGAAAAGCTTGGTAGCTACATTGCATTGGGTGTTTCTGCGCTTTTGTTTGGGCTTATGCATCTAGGCAATCCCAATAGTTCCATTATTGACGCGATTGGTCTGGCAATACAGGCTGGCCTACTATTAGCTGTGGCTTACATGTATACCAGAAACCTTTGGTTTCCTATTTCAATCCACTTTGCCTGGAATTTTACTCAATCCGGAATATTCGGGGCCAATGTCTCGGGAATCACCCTGGACAAATCTCTGCTAACCACCAATATTGAAGGATCTAAATGGCTGACAGGTGGTGAGTTTGGACCAGAAGGATCGATTCAGGCAACTTTGTTTTGTTTAATCGCAACTACAGGTCTTTTTATTTTCGCTCTCAAGCAAAATCGAATCATTCCGCCCTTTTGGAAGAAGTAAGGTATTACCAATGACAGCACATTTAGATGTTTGTGCATGAACTCACACCCCAGATCTATAGGGCCACTTACATCTTATTTACTGCACATCTTGCTGACACCTTTGATGTTCATTATTTCTATGTTGGAGAAAATTGAACATTTCAATCAGGTGACATTCTTTGACAAGTCTTGACGATGGGGTGACAGCTTCTGAGGCTGTTTGTTCGTAAATTGAATAAAGAATTCAACCCCTAAACTGATGCTTAAAAACTACCTTCTCACCTCTCTGCGCAACTTCCGCAAAAACAAAAGCTACATTATCATCAATGCTTTTGGACTGGGCATTGCCCTGGCATGTTGCATTTCCGCTTACATTATCCTGGCTTTCAACATTGAGTTTGATGACGCTTTTGCCGATCAGGATTTGGATCGAATGTTTCGCATTCATACAGAATTTGTACAGCCCGACGGAGCACTGGGGCAGCACATCACTGCGCCGATGGTGATGGGGCCTGCTATGGCTCAGGATATTGCCGGAGTAGAAAGATTTACACGTTACAATGCTGCCGGAGGGTTTGTCCAGTTTGGAGACCATTCATTCAGTGAAAGTGTGCGCTTTGCGGATAGTACTTTCTTTGAGATGTTTGAGTTTCGTCTGGTGAAAGGGAGTTTTGATGCCTTCAAAAAACTGGATGCAGTCATACTGAGTAAGGAAACAGCCCGAAAGTATTTTAACAATGATAACCCAATCGGGCAGGTACTGACTTTTCATTTTCCTAACCAAAAGGAAATCAATGCAGTCGTTGGGGCAGTCTATGAAAATTCACCTCAAAACAGCTCTCTTCACTTTGGGCTGATGATGCGTATAGAACACTTCAATGAAATCTATGATCTTGGAAGTGGAAGCTGGGCCGACTGGCGCGATGCAGCCACGTTCGTGGAGCTGAGCAACCCGGAGCGTGCCAATGAAATCCCCGCGCTGATGGGTGATTACATCCAAATCAGGAATGAGAAAAAACCAGATGCCAAAGTAGCCGGATTCAAGCTGGAACCTTTCATGAAGCCGATCAATCAAGACGATGTAAACTGGTCAATGATCAATCTGCGAATGAGTATCGTTCCACTATTGGTATTTTCAGTAATGGCACTTCTGATATTGCTCATCGCCTGTTTTAATCTCACTAACACATCATTTGCTATCACTGCTCGCAGGCTGAAAGAAGTAGGAATCAGAAAAGTGATTGGTGCATCCCGACAGCATATCATCGCCCAGTTTCTCTTTGAAATGGTTCTGACCATTTTGATCTCACTGGTTGTAGGATTGGTAATGGCTAAGTTCATTGCGGCTGAATTTTCAGACATGTGGAACCTCGGATATGGAATGGACGATCTCAACGGACTGAACCTGTTCATCGCCCTGATCATCCTGGTTTTTGTGGCATCTCTTATCGCTGGTCTATATCCGGCCATGGCCAACAGTCGGTTCATGCCCGTGCAGCTCCTCAAAAGCAACGTGAAAATCAAAGGCACTAATTGGTTTACCAAAACGCTGGTGATGCTGCAATTTGCTATTTCAGTATTTGTATTGATCAATGGTATCATTTTCACCCAAAACACCAAATTCCAGGAAAGCATCAATTACGGATTTGACATGAACGTTTTGATTGTTCCGATCAGCAGTGAATCAGATTTTACCATTCTCAACAATCAAACCAAATCGTATCCTAAAATTACTCAAACGGCCATCAGTCATCATCAGCTTGGCTGGAGCAGTTATCCCTTTCCGGTTGCTGTGGACACCACCGAATATTCGGTTCAGCACATAGAAGTAGGTCAGGATTTCTTTGAAACCATGGGGCTTCATCTGATTGAGGGTCGTTTTCTGAATATGCGAAATGCTCAGGATCGAACTGATGCTATTGTGGTAAATCGTGCTTTTGTAGAACATACAGGAATGAAAGATCCGCTGAGCCAATATGTGTCTGTGCGTGACAAACGCATGAGAGTGGTTGGAGTGATTGAAAACCATGTAGACAACCTTTTCCGTTCGCGAGAAGCAGAACCATTTGTTTTCTATGGTTCCAAACCCAATGAGTACCAAATGATGCTGGTAAAAGGAAATCAATCCGACCTGGGAGACATCAAAGACTATATGAGTACCATCTGGAAAAAGAACTTTCCGGAGCGTCCATTCGAAGCTACTTTTCAGGAAGACGCAATGCTTGGCGGCATACGTGAAACCAATACAAACCTGAAAAAAATATTCTTATTCCTGACTGTTCTCGGCGGTTTGTTGTCCATTTCAGGAATCTATGCTATGGCTTCTCTCAATGTGGAAAAACGTACCAAGGAAATTGGCGTGCGCAAAGTGCTGGGTGCCAGCGTCAGTTATCTGATCGGCTTGCTGAGCAGAGAGTTCGCCGTGATTCTGGGTATCGCCGCATTGATTGGTTCTTTGGGTGGATTTTACTTATCAGCTGCCCTGTTGGACGAAATCTACGCTTATCACATCTCCGTTGGTATTTGGCCACTCATTGCAGGTTCGCTGGTCATTTTTATCATGGGCATAGCCACTACCAGTTGGATCATCGGCAAAGCTGCTACGAGCAACCCAGTTGAGTCACTTCGAGACGAATAATATACATACCCGTAAACCTGCCAGTTGATTTCTGAAGTCGCTGGCAGGTTGTTTAAAGAACATCTTGTTATTACGTTGCTTTGGGCTTCTTTAGACTATCCAATCTTCTCGTGCTTAACATTTATTATTCTAAATGACTGGTGTACAACTAAATTCAGAATCAGTAAAAAAAGCTCGTTTAAATGAAATGAGAAAAGATTTTTTCAATTTTCTAAAACTACCCCCTTCCCCTGAAGGGGTGATCAAAAGTCCCCTTTAGGGGATTTAGGGGTAGATTTGATGAATTTTATATCAAAAGCAAAACCTTTTCTCGGACATCAGTTATTCTAAATCAACTCTTTATTGAACCTCAGAGAACTCAATGAAAACAGAGAATTGAGCTCTCTTTGAATCATATTTTCCAGTTTATTCCCGTGACATTTCTTCCGATATTTAATAAAAAAGCAGTCAGGTCGAGTATAAAGTAATTCAGTTCATTACAAATGAACTTCAAAGATTTCGGCGACATTACAAATGTCACCGAGCTAGGAGCATTCCTGACTTTCCAAGTACGATTTAGACAAAATAAGATTAGCTTGATGTTCATTTCTAAAAGTCATGGATCAACAAGAGCTCAATACATATATCACTACACTTCAGTCAGAATTTGAAAAGCACAGAAACCCGGAACATGCGGCCAGACAGTCTGCTTATATGCGCAATCAGTTTGCTTACATTGGCCTCACCACACCTCAGCGGCGAGAGCTCCAAAAGCCATTTTTGGTCAAAGCCTATCTCCCTCCGAAAAACAGTCTTCACCAACTGATCACTGAGCTATGGGAAATGCCAGAGCGGGATTATCAGATGTTCGCTCTGGACCTCTTGAAAAAGTATGTTAAAGTCATTGAAGAAAAGGATATTGAACTCTTCGAATATACCATCACAAATAAATCGTGGTGGGATTCTGTGGACTTCCTGGCTGCTCATATGCTGGGCGCTTATTTTGAAAAATTCCCAGAAAAGAGGCAGGCCTATGTAGACAAATGGCTGGCATCCGGAAACATCTGGCTTCAGCGATCCGCTGTACTTTTTCAACTGAATTACAAATCGAACCTCGATAAAGAAATGCTCACTTATGTCATCCATTCGCTATTGGGTAGCAAGGAGTTTTTCATCAACAAAGCCATTGGGTGGATACTTCGTCAGTACAGCCGAACCAATACGGATTGGGTTTTAGCGTTTGTGGAAAATACGCCTGAATTAGCCAATCTGAGTAAGCGAGAAGCGGTTAGGTTGATAAATAAGTGATGCAGTTCATTACAAATGTCATCAAGCTGGAAGGATACAGGCCGGAACGAAACAAGCTAAATCTTCCATGAAAAGCCTTTATACGGCCATTATCCGGCAACTAGAAGCTCATATAAGCCAGAATCTCCAACTAGCAGAAATATGATCGATTATCGAGAAAAACCTTCAGAATAACCTATAAACTAAAAATCACCCTCGACTATTCACTTTTGGGAGAGGTTGCGCAACAGCTACGTCTGTTATGCGCTTTTTCACGCTCTAGTTTGTGTTAGTTGAGCAGTTACGGTGAAGCAGTCAAAACATACAAAGTTGTGAATTACCATGCAGTCTGCGAGATCATATTTATCTCCAATTGAATCAATTTGAGCGTAAAATGTCATTTTGTTCGAGCAATCTGGACAGGTTGGAAAGTCACTTTCGGCAAGATCATCTGGTTGGCCACCTAAGAAATGTCGAGTTCCTGCAACTTCATTCCATTCGTATCCAACAGCGTTTTTTGCCTCTTCTGTTTCAGGTTGTGGCATTAACTTAATTTTGGGTATTTTCATTATTATGAGCGAGTTGAGATCATTAGAGTTGGTTGTTCACCCTGTTCCACTTTTCTGAAGTTCACAAAGGCCGAGCATTCAAGAATTGCTTCCAAAAGTTCAGGTGCTTGTTCCTTAAGAAGATGCCCTTGCGTTATTTCGATAAGTGTTGGTTCGTCACTAAGTTCATCTACACAGTCAATCCAAGCGTCCATATTCTCTTCGTAGTAGTCTGGGAAGTTCATTTGCTTCTTGAATTCAGAATGGAAGGTTTTCCAGTTCTTAATCTTGTTGCCTTGGATTCGATATACTTTCATTGGAGTTGTGGTTATGTCACATAACGTTTTATAGTATGGTATCGTGCGGTATTACGAGGCGATTTCCTATCAGTTACACCGAACTTTTTTTTACGAGCTACGAACGCTCGAAAACCTCTGAAACCATTATGCACTATACACATTGTTGTGCTTTCGTACTTTATTTATTCAATTAACAATTAGGTTTCTTTTCATCATATTCGGAAAACATCTCTATATTATTATTTAGTGGCATTTCTAATTTAATACCTAATGAGAATCCTTGCTTTATTAATTCTGCGACTAAGTCATGCCAAAAATTGCTTTCAGAACTATAATCAACTTTCTTAGTAACGGTTCCAGCGCCAGGTTTCTTTAGTTTGAATTTTTGCCAGTCAATTACAGGACGCTCAAACCCTATTGAATCACAATTAATCATGCAAGGAACAAAACAGAAAGTATAAGGCTCATTTTCAGAATAATGTTTATTTAAATCATACATCTTTCCTTGGTAAAGCATCATGTTATGAGGTAACCCTCCATGTAAATCAATTGTAGCTTGTCTCAGAATCGTTGGGTAGGTTGTTGGATGTAAGTGATAATTCGCTACTGGCTCACTGTTTCCAACGACAAATACAGTATCAATTAGAAAATCTGTCTTATTTTTTTCAGAACCATATATTATTATTGAACCATTAGTAAGTGACCTTAACATTGGATAAGAATTTTGTTTGCAATTAGTGTAATAAAAATGATCACCAAATACAAATGGGTCTGTGTTATGTCTCCCAATTCCTCGCATTGAAAATAATGGATAGTGAATTGCATGGGGTAAATAAGGTGTTCCTGTGTATCTATTTCCTGTTAATTCAAATTTTGATTGTGGCTCCCATTCTCCCCAAAAACAAATTTCTCCTTTTTGAGGTTTTATATCAAATGAGTTCCCAATGTTTTCAAGATACCAGCCTAATTGCCTAATGAATTTTCTTTTATGGCTTGGTTCATTATTCCAAAATCTATATCCTGTATTTGGGTTTGTATTATCAAATCTATAAGCGACTCCATTTTTGGGACTTCTTTTAGATAAATTCAATTCCTCTCCATTATGTGAAAACTGTATAATCATAATTCAATTTTTAATGGTTTGTACTGTCTTTCTTGCATGAAGCCCAACGATCAGCTAAAATCCGTAGGCTGACCATTTGTTAATTACATTAAAAATATCTGTTTCAGCAACCCTTTGCAAATAGCTCATGAGCCTATGGATTTTTAGCGCCTGTTAGCGGTATTTTAGACGTCATACACATGTCCAATTTTTGGATTCCCCTTGTCTTTACGAACGATTGTTGGTTTAATCCAAATAAGTTTTCGCATTTGAAGTTCACTGCCAAATGGCTGGTTTCTCCAGTGGCCTCTCCTCCAATGAGATTCGAGTTCAATCCCGCTCTCAGTAACTTTGTACTCTGATTCCACTTTGGAGCCAAAGTAGTGTATTTTTGAATAACTGTGTTTGGCTAATTTTTCCTTTATTTTTTGTTGTTCTCTTGTCTTTTTGGTCTGACGAAGCTCCTTTAAAAGTTGGGTTGCCTGCGGGTTTGTTGTAGATATTTCAATATCGTTATCCACATAGTTCAGATAGCATAAGGAGTTAACAATTAATGACAGTGATCGATCAAATAAGTCGTATTCTTGAAACTCAGATTCATATTCAAAATCTTCCGGTTTTTTAAGCAGTTCATGCATTTCAGAATACTTAATTTCTGATGGATCTCCGTCTGGTTCCCAAGTGTCACAAAAACAGATTGTTGAATTATCAAAAGTTGCTCCTTCCTTCATTTTTAGAGTGTGATTTTCCTGATCATATTCATTGAAGTCAAGAGAAAATTTCACAGTAGGAAATCTGAAGTCTCTGGTTATTGCAATCTTTTCATTGAAGTTGTCTTTGTCATCTATGAATGTTAGTTCAATTTCTAATGAAAAGTCTTTGTTTCTGGTAACGAACGCTCCATCAAGAAAATAGCGCTTATCCATGTCCTGAAGGTGATATGGTATATCATGCTTGTGTTCAATATGATCGATAGGCAGTTCAATAGAGTCGAGACCACCAAAATGCAAGTAAATCGAATTGTAAGGCAACTTAACATCTTCAAATCGCACATTTCCTACATCGGTTTTATTTAAAAGAGTTATAAGAAATGGTGACAAAGAGAAAATGTTTCTTCCGTTCCTATGAAATTGGACTATTGCCTTTGAAACAGATGTTTCTTCTTCGAGCCTTGGATGGTTTTTGATCATTTTTTTAGTTTTCGCAAGCCAATCAGACCATTCCTTCCAAGCTTGCGTTTCCATTTTCTTAGATTGATGTTTAGCCCATAATTCCATCTCTTCTTTGGACGGGTGTTCAGGAAGTTGATAGTCCTCCTCATTTAGTCTTGCTAAAATTTCGTCACGTTCATATAAAAATTCTTCGGGAAGATATGCTCCTTCATGCCATTCCTCTACTGGATTTCTTATGTAGGCTCTCAGTTCGTGATAGGAATCTGCGTCATTGTCAAAGTCTGCCTCCCAAAAAAGACTTATTGCTTTGTTAATTCTTTTTCTGTTTTTGAGGAATCTTTCAGGAAAGTACTGATCTTCTTTATTCATTTGGAGATTTTATCCACTACAGAAAATTACCGCTAACAAATTAGTGTTTTAAGACTAGTTTATCCAAAGATACACTTAGCGGATTAACAATCTGTTTGCGGGATAAATTAGTTTTAAAACTATGTTGGACGAGCCTCCTTGATTGCTATGGGAATACCAACA
>Ga0209475_10001971_pt1 | contig 22599 bp, 10 predicted proteins | sample tdDd471_FD_187128 | JGI IMG/M metagenome (GOLD analysis project Ga0209475, IMG submission 187128) | Marine sediment microbial communities from the Atlantic coast under amendment with organic carbon and nitrate - tdDd47.1 (SPAdes)... | ecosystem: Environmental > Aquatic > Marine > Coastal >... | reverse complement strand
ATAAAACACGGCATGCTTCTCTTTATGCTGGAGATTGATATTCTCGGTGAATATCAACAGCTTGTCCTTTATGAAAACTTTATAGTTTTGATGCATGAGGGTTGCGATACGCTAATTAAAGTGCAAAATACTAATTTAATCAATAAATTGATAGGGGGCAGGAAAATGAAGCAGGTTCAGGGTGCAAGGTGCCGGGTAGCAGGATAGTTTTGAGTTTTGGGTTTTAAATTATTCACTAAACTTAGGCATTAGGCACCAGGAACTAATCAGGTCCACTAACATGTGCAAGATAAGATAGTGTAGCCATTTTACAACGATTACAAGTGGTCTGGTTCACTAAATATTGTATTTCCTTACATAAATACCTATATTAGTGAATTATAAGACTAATAAAGTGTCAACCTAAGTCCGAATTATTTTATCTCTTTAAATCGGTCTGGTGTGTCCACTTAGTGCTGTATTTGTACTTCCCAGGTTGAGTTTACTTGAAATTCTCAATTGAAGGTCAATGAAATGGAAAAACTCATCAAATACTTTATAATCATTAATGTGATCATCACATTAATGATGTTGCCTTTAGTAGCTTTTTCTCAAAATCTGGACAGCCTTTGGATGGTTTGGAATGATGACAGTCAAGCAGATTCGGCCAGGCTTAAGGCCATTAACAGTATTCTTAATACAAGCCGTAGTCAAATTCCAATTACCGATGACAGTGTTTCTAAGCTAGCCCAGGTTATGCATGAATTGGCATTAAATGCAGGTTTGAAAAAATTTCAAGCGGATGCATTAAAATATTTAGGTCGTTCACAAAGTAAACTATACAACCATCAAAAAGCCTTGGATTATTATGCGCAGAGACTTTCTCTTTGTAATGAAATGAATGACAAAAAAGGAATGGCAGAAACGTATGTACACTTTGGTTTTCTACTTAAAAAGCAGAATAGATATAAAGAAGCCTTATCTTACTTTAATAAAGGTTTGGAAAAGTACAAAGAAATATCTGATAGCATAAGCATGGCTAGTTGTTTAAGTCAGATTGGGTATACTTACTACCAACAATCTAATTATATTATGGCCAGATCCCATTTTGAGAGTAGCCTAAGAATTTATGAAGCTTTAAATAATCAAAGAAAGATAATGGCATTGAAGGAAAACATTATGATGATATTCATTACAAAAGGGGATTATAATAAGGCACTTCCTACATTAATTGAAAATAAAAATTATAATAGAACTAAAGGGTATGATCTGTTAGTAGCTGTTGAAAATCAGCATTTAGGTAATATCTATTTGAGTCAAGGAAAATATGATTTAGCACATGTTGTTTATCAGGAAAGTTTAGAAATATTTCAGCAAGAAGATATTAAGCAAGGAATTGCCTATATTTTTTGGGCTATAGGTCAGACTTACAAAAATCAGGGTAATCTTATAAAAGCATTAGATTATATAAAAAAAAGTGAGAATATTCACACCGAAATAAATTTTAAAATTGGAATTGCAGCGTGTTTAACATCATACGGGAAATTCTATTTTGAACTTGATAATTATGATGTTGCTCTTGGGTATTTGCAGAAAGCATTGGAGATATATGAAGAGATTGAAAATAATCATTTAATAGCAGATGTATATTCTTTAATGGGCGGAATTTATCTTAAGCTTGCTGATTACTCACAAGCTTACAATTATTACGAGATGAGCCTTTCCATTTTTACGAAAATTGAGGTTAAGAGCGACATAGCAGCTATCTATAACAAAATTGGAATATATTTTAAAGAGTTTGGTGACCTTAAAAATGCGAAGGATTATCTAATGCGTAGTAAAGAAATTTTAGAAGAAATTGGACATAAAAAAGATATGGCAGAAGTCTATATCGGTTTAGGCGATCTAAATATTTTCCAGGGCAATTTAAGTAAAGGCATTGATTGGTGCAAAAAAGGATATGACATTGCAGTTGAGATAGGTGTATTAACGCTGGAGCAAGAAGCGGCTAGCTACCTTTACAAAGCGCATAAGGCGATGGGTAACGACATCCCGGCCCTAAATTTCCTGGAGCGGTTCCTGGAATTACAAGATACACTCAGGACCGATGAAACCAGCAGACAGTTGCAACAAATGGAGTTTGTACGACAACGTACAGCCGACAGCCTGATAATAGTGGAAGAAAAACTAATAACCGATCTTGCTTACCAGGAAACATTAAGCCAGGAAAGGAATTCCCGTAACATCTTTATTTTTGTCGGCCTGGGAATTTTATTATTAGCAGTGGGCATATTTAGCCGCATGGTATTTGTCAGGAGGACCAATAAGGAGCTGGAACGAAGGAACAAGATAATTTCAAGGGAAAAAGAGCGTGCTGAAGCATCAGAAAAAGCCAAGGAGCAATTCTTCAATAATATCTCCCATGAATTTCGTACTCCCTTAACCTTGATTCTTGGACCGCTTAATGAGACGCTGGAAAAAACTACCGATGATAAGATGAAGCCCAGCCTGCAAATTATGCAGCGCAATGCTCTTCGATTGCAGGAGATGATCAATGAGTTACTTGACTTATCAAAACTGGAATTCGGGAAAGTAAAACTTCTTACCCAAGAAGAGAACATTGTAAAACTTACTGAAGATTACATTCAATCCTTTGAATCCCTGGCAGACCAGCGTAGAATCAAACTTAAGTTTAAGTCACACGCAAAAGAATACAAAGCCTGGGTTGATTCAGAAAAGTTTGAAAAGATCCTTGCTAACTTATTGTCAAATGCGTTTAAGTATACGAATCCGAAGGGTGAGATAAAGGTAAATATCAGCAATCAGTTATCCAGAGTAAGTAATATATCCGGTAAATCCTCCATGGATAAAGGAGTATATATAACCGTTTCCGATTCAGGTATTGGAATCGCAAAAGAAAATCTTACCCATATTTTCGACCGTTTTTATCAGGTGGGAGAAGCCTCTCAGGCACATCATGCAGGTACCGGGATCGGTTTAGCACTGGCCAAAGAGCTGGTTGAATTACATCACGGATCAATAAATGTTATAAGTGAAATGGGTAAGGGAACTACGTTCACTGTTTTTATTCCTTTTGGTCAGGAACATTTTTCAGACGAAGAGATCTTTGTTAAAGAAACAGAAGAAAGAGAGGCCGAAAAAACAGAATGGGCTGTTGATAAAGAAATTTCGGGGAATGTGACAGAAGAGGAAGTTAAAAAGAAAAACGAATTGCCTGTTCTTCTCATTACTGAAGATAATGTCGATATGCGGGCTTACATTAAAACGCATCTTGAAAAAGCTTATACAATTATAGAAGCCGGTGATGGAGAAGCCGGTCTTCAGGCGGCCATCGACAATGTACCTGATCTAATAATCAGCGATGTGATGATGCCCAGGATGGACGGTTATGAGATGACAGAAAAAATAAAAACCGACCCACGAACAAATCACATCCCTGTAATTATCCTCACAGCACGGGCATCGGTAGAAAGCAAGATTGAAGGCCTCGAAACAGGTGCCGATGCCTATGTAACAAAGCCATTTGATGGAAGAGAATTAAAGGTCAGGGTAAAAAAGATGATCGAACAGCGAGCGAAGCTCCGGGAGCATTTCAGCCGTACGCTTGAAACCCTTGATACGTACCTGGTAAAAGATCCTCAATTACCCTCAATGGATCAACAATTTGTTAAAAAAGCTATAGATGTGGTTCAGAAGCATATGGCCGAAGATGGATTTAATGCCAGCACCTTTGCGCGTGAAATGGCTTTGAGCCGGGTACAGCTGCACCGAAAAATAAAAGCACTGACAAATAAAACTACAACAGAATTTATACGCACCATACGTTTGAACCGTGCAGCCAGCCTTCTGAAAACCCAGACAGCGAATGTAACTGAAATAGCATACGAGGTGGGGTTCAGCAGCCTATCGTATTTTACAAGTAGTTTTACAGCGCAGTTTGGTTCAACACCTTCAGCATTCATTCAAAAGAATAAAACCGGACACAAGTGATTCTGAATACTGCCTTCTGCCTTCTGACTCCTGGTTTCCTTATATAAATTTCCTTTTCATATCCACATTCATTGCTAAAAATGCCATTTGATACATTTCAGCAAAAGAATGAAACATATGAGATTGTAAAAGACTCATCCCTGAAAGTACATTTATCCCCATGAAACTATTTATTAATCAAAACCTTCTAATATGAAAACAAAAACTTTACTTTTAGTTATAGTTACATTTTGCTCTATAAATCTACTGTCACAGAATATTCACACACTGGGCTATAGGCTAGCTGTCCAGGTAAGCCAGGATAAGAGCATAGAAAGTCAATCCGGTCACTTATATGGCGTTTCTGAAGTAGGACAGGATGAAGTGTTGAAAACAGATTGTTTAATCGCATATGCATATGTCGCTTATGACCCTACCGGGGGAATAACAGAAGGGCCCTGTTTATTTGATCTATATGATCCAGGCATGACAACTTCACTTGCTCCCGGCTCTGCCGGTGATTTCATTGCTGCCGGAACCTGGGCAAAAGGTAAATGGTATGGTGAAGAATGGGGCGTTGGAAATCTGTATGAAATTAATCCTTTTGATGGTAGTATGACTTTCATCGGTTCTTGTGGTCAAAATATTGCCGGTCTAGCCTGGGATGGAGAAACTATGTATGCTTGTACAGGAAATCAATTATTCCATATAGACCTGGATGATGGTGCTGCATCATTTATTGGCACGATGGGTAACACCCAGTTCATGGTTGGCATGGGTTGTGATTCTGCAGGTAATATTTACGGAGTTGACATCTATGACGACAACTTATATTCAATAAATAAAACCACTGGAGCTGCCACAGTAATTGGCCCACTTGGGATCGATCTTGACGAATATGCCCAGGATATGGACTTTGATAAAGACAACGATGTTCTTTATCTTTCCGGATTAGTGAATGGGATGGGAGGCTTATATACCATTAACACCAGCACCGGTGCAGCGACGCTGGTTGGGGAATTTATGAATGGTGTTGAAATAGACGCATTTGCAATTCCTTATGGAGGTTCAATAATCTCGAATGACATTGGAATTGTGTCCATTCTTTCCCCAACGTCTGGAACCATACTAACTGATGAAGAGCCGGTAATTGTTCTTTTAAAAAACTTCGGTACCAACGCCCAATCTAATTTTGAAGTATCCTTTACAGTAGGCGGTGGTTCACCTGTTACGGAAACCATAACGGAAACCATAAACGGGTGTGAAACTTATGAGTATACTTTTACAGCAACTGCTGATTTATCTGCAATTGCTATCCATATTGTTGAAATTTGCACTGGTTTAGCTGGCGACGAAATTCCTGCAAATAACTGTATGACTGAACACGTTTTTAACTTTCCTACAGACATCGACGAAAATTCACTATTTAATATCCAGGTTTATCCTAATCCTGCATCTGCATTTGTGGAGATCAAATCTGATCTGGTGTTAAGATCCGTTGAAATTTTTAACCCAACAGGACAGCTGGTTTTTTATATAGAATTGAACAGTAAATCATATCACTTGAACACCTCAAATTTCGTGTCAGGGGTCTACAATTTCAGGATCAAAACGGATGAAGGGAATGTTTCCAGGAGGATTATTATAAATTAATAAATAATCAGTTCCACCAGGTTTCCGTATCCCACAGAAAGATTTATTAATCAAAACCTTAGAAAATGAAAACAAAAATCCTATTAGTACTTATGATACTGGCTCTGATAATTAATGTCGAAGGCCAGAACCCTTACCTTGTGTTGACCTTTACAGCTGTTGATAATGCTGAGAATATTCAGCTTGATAGCGTTAAGATAATGAACCGTACTCAGGATTGCGATACAGTCCTGTCTTGGCCTGACACCATGCTTATCTTGGGTTCACAGGTAGGAACACCCGAAATTAATGATGCGGTGAGTGCTCTGCAAGTATTCCAGAATTATCCTAACCCGGTAACCGACAAAACTATAATATCCATGTATGTTCCTGAAAAGGATAACGTAAGTGTCTTTGTCAATGATGTAATGGGTCGGATTACACATAAATCAGAAATGGTACTTGAGAAGGGCCATCATTCATTCAGGTTCTCGCCTGGTAATGGCAACCTATTTTTCTTTACTGCACAATGGAGGGGAGAAAGCAGTAGTATCAGGATTATAAGTGCAAGATTGCAAACATCAAGTACAAGCTTAATTGAATATATTGGGAGTGAGGCCTCGACAATATCACAAAAGATCTTTAGTGCTATACAGAATTTCGCTTTCAGCTTTGGGGATACATTATTGTATGTTGGCTATACTGATACACTCCAGTCTGGAATACTTGATTCTCCGGAGATTCATGAAACCTTTACCTTTCAGTTTGCAACAAACATCCCCTGCCCGGGAATGTCGACAGTAGATTACGAAGGACAAATTTATAATACCATTCAGATTTTCAGCCAATGCTGGTTGAAGGAGAACCTGAACGTGGGAACAATGACACCGGGGGCCGAGGAAATGAGCGATAACGGCATCATAGAAAAGTACTGCTATAACGACGACCCAGATAGTTGTTTCAAATTTGGAGGCCTATACCAGTGGAACGAGATGATGCAATACACCACACAGCAAGGCGCCCAGGGCATATGCCCACCGGATTGGCACCTGCCCACGGATAAGGAGTGGAAAGTGCTGGAAGGGGTGGTAGACAGCCAGTATGGGATTGGAGATCTTCAGTGGGATAATAGTGGATATCGTGGTTTTGATGCAGGCACAAATTTAAAAACCACAAATGGCTGGTATGTTGGAGGCAACGGCACCGACCTGTTTGGATTTTCGGGTCTGCCGGGTGGCTACCGCTACCCCAATGGTAGCTTCGACTACATTGGCAGCTACGGTAACTGGTGGGCCTCTACGGAGTACGGTAGTAGCACCGCATGGTTCCGCTCCCTCGATTACGACGATCCGGGAGTGTACCGGTTCAGCCTCTACAGCAAGCTCTACGCTTTCTCAGTGCGTTGCGTTCGGGATTATTAGGCTAATTGACATTTATGCCGTCGATGGAGTAACAGCTCTGGTTTCAGATGGAACATATATTGCATTCGCTGTCATAAACAATTATATTAGTGAACTATTAAACTAATAATTTGTCAACCAAAGTCCGAATTAAACCATCACTTTAAAATGGACCTGCGTTGTACAATTTGCCTGGTATTATGAAGAAGTACATTAAACATTTGATAATCGCTAATGTGATCATCACATTATTGATGTTGCCTTTGGTGGCTTCTTCTCAAAACCTGGACAGCCTATGGACGGTATGGAATGATGACAGTCAAGCAGATTCGGCCAGGCTAAAGGCTATTAACCGCATTCTTTATACAAGCCGTAATCAAATCCCAATTAGTAATGACAGCTTTTTGATGTTATCGCAACGTATGTACGATCTGGCAGTAAGTGCAGGACTAAAAAAGGAGCAATCAAATGCTCAAAGGCATTTAGGTCTGACTTACAGAAATCAATACAATTATCAAGAAGCTTTGAAATATTATGATCAGAGACTTTCGGTCTGCACAGAAATTAATTACTTAAGGGGTATTGGAGAAACCTATAAAGATATTGCCCACCTACTTACTATTGAAGGGAGATATAAAGAAGCTTTAACTTCCTTAAAAAAAAGCCTGGAAAAGTATAAGGAAATTTCTGATAGTATCGGAATGGCTTATTGTTTACAACGGATTGGGAATACATATCTCCAACTATCCGATTATACTACGGCCCGATCTTATTTTGAAAGGAGTATAGGGATGATTGATACTGTGAATGAATACGATTTGTTTATAAAGTTGGAATTCCAGGTCATGCGTACTTAATTTGTGCAAGGTGAATATAAGAAAACACTCCCAATATTTATTAGACTATCAAATTATTAAGAAACAATAGGAAACTACTGGCAAGTGGCTGTTGCAAATGAGTATATTGGTGCTATTTCCCCCTCTAATAATTAGACATTGTCATTTCGAACGAAGTGAGTATAAGTTTTGCATAAACGTTTTCAATGCCCTTAATTGCTTGAATTATTCATAAGCGAACACTCTCAAGCATTTTATTGATTCAATTAATTTTAACCGGACACTAGTAATTCTGACTTCTGGCTTCTGACTCTTGGTTTTCCTGACCACATTCATTTCTAAATATCTCATTTGATACATTTCAGCAAAAGAATGAAACATATAAGATTGTAATTGCCCCGCCCTCCAATGTAATTTTATCCCTACAGAAAGATTTATTAATTAAAACCTGAGAAAATGAAAACAAAAATTACACTTTTTCTTGTCATGGTGATTTGCACAATTACATTATATGGGCAAATCGTTCATGTCCCGGCTGATCAACCCACCATTCAGGAGGGAATAGATGCAGCCATGGATGGAGACACCGTATTGGTATCTGATGGATCATATATTGAAAACATAAGCTTTAAAGGCAAAGCGATCACAGTTGCTAGTCAGTTTTTAATGGACAATGATACCAGTCATATCTGGAATACAATCATTGATGGGAGCCAGCCATCGTTTCCAGATACTGGTTCAGTTGTACGTTTTACTTCCGGCGAAGATACTACCTCTATACTTTTAGGTTTTACAATTCAAGGTGGGTCAGGTTCTTCCGTAATTATTTATGGTAGCGAAGAGGCACAAGTCGGGGGTGGTATTTTGTGTCTGAATGGTATAGCCAAAATAGTCAGTAACAGAATTATTAACAACAGCGTTACCCATGAAATATATGCAATTGGAGGAGGTATTGGTTGTTATGCTATGGGGGAAGAATGGCTCGTTGTCATCAATAATATAATTCTTGACAACACAACTTATGCAACCGGTGATTCTGCTTGGCGAAGTGCTGCCGGAGGAGGAATGTTTGCTTCTTCCAATACAAGGTTTAGTTACAATACGGTTCATAATAATGAATGCTTTTCTACCGATGCCGCTGATGGTGCAGGAGTTGAGTTTGAGTCTGATCCATTCGGTGCAGAACCATTCCTTGTACACTTCACAAATAACGATGTGCAGTTTAATACTGCTCAGGGAGATGGAGTAGCATTTGGTGGAGGAATTAGTATATATTATACTGAAATGACTATAAGTAATAACAAAATCAGCAACAACACATTGATTTGTGATGAAGTAAATACCGGTGCAGCGATAAATCTGCTTGGATGGGAATCTTTAGGAGATGTTGTGGTCATCCGTGATAATGAATTTATTGGCAATAGAGTTGAGGGTAGTGGAATGTCTAATGGAACAGCAATTCATCTGTCAAATGTGGATCACTTAATTGAGATCAGGAATAACCTCTTCCAATCAAATGACGGGATGGAAAATAATTATACAGAAGGAACGGTTGGAATCTGGTTTTATTCCGATACATATATTGGAAAAAACTCTGAGATAATACTTGATGGAAATATATTCAAGCATAATTCAACGAAATACGGGGGAGTTGTAAGTGCTTACAATTCCTTTAATTTTTCGTTCACAAATAACTTATTTCTAAGTAATAATGCGGAAAAAGGGGGAGCAGTTTGGCTGAAACAGATGACAAAGAAATCTGGCATCCAGAGCGGATTATGGAAAGAAAGAGCTTATTCCAAGGTGAATAATATTATTAATAATGAGTCGCAAACCAGAGGATTAAGGGAGGAAACAATGTCTTCCATAGCAAACAACACTTTTATTAATAATGAGGCCCAAAGTATGGGTGGTGCTATATATAATGAATATACAACTGAAACAGTAGCGACATTTAACAATATCTTCTGGCAAAACGATGCAAACTCCGCAAATGATATTTTCACTTCAAGCCAATTACCATTGCTCGTGGCATATTCTGTTATCGCTATTATTGGTATTGAGGGAACATGGACAGGCGACAATAACTTTAACCAAGATCCCGATTTAGAAGAAGATTCACTTCATATCAATAATGTCAGTCCATGTTATAACCAGGGGACAGAAACTATTACATATAATGAGTTCGTATTTAATAGCCCTATATCAGATATTGATGGAGAAAATCGCCCAATATTTGGTGGATTTGATGTTGGTGCCGATGAATGTTCTGATCCAGTAGGATTGTGGCCGGATAACTTATCAGAGGACATTTCCATGGTGGTGTTCCCAAATCCTTGTAATGATCATGCAACCATAAAATTTAATCTTGTTGAGTCATCACATTGCATTTTGGAGGTGTATAATTCATCTGGAATAAAGCTTGAAACAATAGCCAATAAGAATTTTGGTGCAGGGAAGAACCAAATCTTGTGGCAAAGTAATAATTTGCCTGATGGCATGTATTGTCTGAGATTATCAACCGCCAGTAAAATTTATACGTCTAAAGTTCTACATCTGAAATAATTGTACATATAGTTCTATGAAAAGACAAGAGAACATCTGATATCTATTATAGTTAATGGTTTGTCGTTTGGTATTCTTAAGTATATCGAAAAACGAAGATTCTTCTGAATACTGAATTCTGACTTCTGTCTTCTTGTTTGCAAAACGAAGGCAAAGCCGACTATATATAGCCACGCTCAAAAGATGCGGATTTCTATACTGAATTAAAAAATTAAATTATGAAAAAGTTCTGTTTATTTCTTGTTCTGTTGCAAATTCTTATCAATAACTCCTGGGCTCAAGATGTCTCAGGTGATTGGCATGCTTTGGTGGATAGAAAGACCATAAAGGCACGTCTCACCATTCACGTTGATAGTACTGAGACTGGCTATTCAGCAACTTTAGATAGTCCGGATCAAGGTTTTTTTGATATACCAGCAGATACCGTGATAATCTCAGGCTCATCGTTTGACCTTGAATTTTCTTTTGGAACCTACCATGGGTTAATTTCTAGGAAATTACAAACAATTGATGGTGTTTGGAAAAATGCTGCAAGTTCATTTACGCTAAACTTTAGCAGGCAAACTATTGAACCACCTGAGGGTAGTATAGTCTATGTCAAGATGCAATACAACAAAGACGAAGAATACATTGTCATGAGGGATGGCGTAAGCTTATTTACCTCTATTTATTCCCCAAAGGACACAACAGAATCTTACCCTATACTTATGGTGAGAACCCCTTATAATAGTGAACCGAGTAAAGATAAATACAATAGTAGATTGTTTAACTTGACACACTTGCTAAAAGAAAGATATATTATTGTTTTTCAAGATGTTAGAGGGCGCTTTATGAGTGGAGGTAAATTTATACATATACGGCCTTATAACCCGAATAAAAAGAAAAAGGAAATTGATGAAAACAGCGACACTTTTGATACCATTGATTGGTTGATCAAAAACGTAGTTAATAATAATGGTAATGTTGGGATTTTTGGAATTTCTTATCCGGGTTTTTATTCAACCATGGCCTTACCAGATGCTCACCCGGCACTTAAAGCCGTTTCTCCGCAGGCACCTGTTACAAATTGGTTTTTAGGAGATGATGACCACCATAATGGGGCATTTTTCCTGATGGATGCCTTTTCTTTTCATTCCTATTTTGGACGACCAGGATCTAAGCCTACCAGAACAGATCCCACCCCTTATGAATTTAAGAATGATGATAATTATGATTTTTTTAAGGACATAGGGCCAATCAGAAATGTTCAGAGAAAATATTTTGGCGACTCTATTCAATTTTGGTCTGATCTAATGACACACCCAAATTATGATGCGTTTTGGAAAGAACGTAACATACTTCCACATCTAACAAATATTAAACCGGCTGTTTTAGTAGTTGGGGGTTGGTTTGATGCAGAGGATCTTTATGGCCCGCTGAATACGTATGAGGCTATTGAAAAACAGAACAAGAGCAACAATCAAAACAGATTGGTCATGGGTCCCTGGTCACATGGTCAATGGGGATGGGGAAGTGGTGAAAAACTTGGAAATATTCACTTTGGAAGTAATACTTCTTTATATTTCAAAGACATAGAGTTACAATTCTTCAATTATTATTTAAAGAATAAGGGAGCAATGAAATTACCTGAGGCTTCCATATTTATTACGGGGGCCAATGAATGGAAAGCTTTTGATTACTGGCCTCCTGTTGAGGTTGAAAAAAAGGAATTGTATTTAGATTGTAGCGAAAAACTTTCTTTCCTTAAACCTGAAACCGAAGAATGTTATGATGAATATGTTGTTGATCCCAATAAGCCGGTACCCTATACTGAGGATGTTCATTGGCATAGAACAATGGAATATATGACAGATGACCAGCGTTTTGCAAGTCGCAGGCCCGATGTGATGGTTTACCAAACAGAAATTTTAGAAGAAGATATCACTGTAGTAGGTCCTTTTAAAGTCAATATTTTTGTTACTACAACCGGAACGGATGCGGATTATATTGTTAAAATGATAGATGTATTCCCGGATCAATCAGGTGATTATCCTAAAAATGATAAGAATATACCAATGGGAGGCTACCAGATGTTGGTGAGGGGAGAGGTTATGCGGGGGAAATTCAGGAACAGTTTTGAAAAACCGGAACCCTTTGTACCCAATGAGGTTACGGAAGTCTCCTTTGAAATACCCGACCTGGCACACCAATTTAAAAAAGGACACCGAATAATGATTCAGGTGCAAAACTCTTGGTTTCCCTTAGTTGACATTAATCCCCAGCAATTTGTCAATATTTATGAAGCTGAGCAAAAAGATTTTATTAAGGCCACCCATCGAATATATCATGATGCACAAAGACCTTCTAAAATATCAATTAATATTCTGCAGAATTAATAATAAGGTCTTAATTTCGCATACTATGTGCTTTTCTTAATGAAGATTATAGAATACCTTATGAATATAAGCAGAGTTTTACATCAATATGATATCCGGTATGAAAAGCATATCAAAATCCTGATATCAAGTACTCTCTTAACTCCGATATTAGATTTTCACTCACATGAATCTTCACTTGGGAAAAAGTATGAATTAGTAATAATAATATTTACTTTTCTTTATATCTTCTTTGACATTTGGCCCCTGCATTTTTAGGACACGTTTTCTGAAACCATTGAAAATAAAGGGATAGGAGAGGAGGTGAAATTTTGATGCATGAGGCTGCGGGAAGCTTATTGAGGTGCAAAATACTAATTTATTCGCTACGTTGATATAGTGAATCTATTTGATTCGGGTACCGGGTTCCGGGTATCAGGTACCGGGTAGTGTTGAGTTTTTAATTTTTAATTTTGCCTACTGCCTACTGCCTACTGCCTACTGCCTACTGCCTACTGCTTACTAGCCTGCCCTGAGTACTTCGACGAGCTCAGTATAAACTCTGTCGAAGGATCAACCGTCATCTTGCCCCTCCATCCTAAATATCGTATATTTATACTTTAATGCTTTTTAATTAACGTATAAATAGTACTTGGCTTCAATATCCAAACATATCATTTTGCTAACTTTAGCAAGGCAAATAATTGCCTTGAATATTCCAATCGCGAAAACGATAAAATCATTATTTCTTTTCTTATTATTCCTGACTATTTCATTATGTACTAACACTTTATTTGCCCAATACACCTACGAACTTGATAAAACAACCCGCTTCGAAAGGATGGGTGCGGAAGAAGGTTTATCTACCGGATACACTACTTGCATGCACCAGGATAAGTACGGATTTATCTGGATTGGAACACAAACAGGATTGAATCTATATGACGGTTATGAAGTTAAAGTATTCAATGCAAATCCAAAAGACGGCCAATCTATTTATAATAACCACATCAATAGCATTTTTGAAGAACCAGACGGAACCATGTGGTTTTGTACCTCAATTGGTATCAGTAAATACGACCGGGCAAACCAATCATTCAGCAATTACATACCAGACACATTAGAATTAGATAACAGTCGCAATAATACCCAAAATATTGTACAGGATGGTGAATATTTATGGGTTTATGGTTTGAATGGTTTATTTCGGTTTAATAAAGAAACAGGTGAGTTTCATTCCTATGCAAAAGATACCATCAATCCATCCAAAGGCATCCATGGTACCAGCGCTGAATACTTATTTATGGATGGGTCAGGCTTGCTGTGGGTTTGTTCATATGAATTTGGAGGTGGTTTTGTACTCAGTAGATTTAATAAGGAAACCGAGACATTTATTCATTACCTAAATGACCCGTCGAATCTCGATAGTTTTAATGGTAACTGGGTTAGATCTATGTTAGAAGACCAGGATGGTACTATCTGGGTAGCAACACAGAGAGGTGGCTTACTCGAGATTATCGATAAAGAAAATGGTAAGTTCAAACAATACGCCCATTCTGATGGTGATCCATATTCATTATTAGATAATAGACTTTTAGTTGTTTATGAAGACTCAAAAGGAAATATCTGGACAGGTGGAAAAGACGGCTTCTCAAAACTCAATAAAAAAACTGGACAATTTATCAATTTTCAGATCCCTCATTATTCATCTGATCATACCAGATCAAATACTATAAGAGACATCAATGAAGGTGAAGCAGGTGAACTCTGGCTTGCTGCTTATGAAGGTTTCTTCAGATTTGACCCTTCTAAATTAATTTTAAGGCAATACCTTAATGATCCTGAAAACAAAAACAGCTTAAGTGGTTATGCTATTCTTCAAACCATGCATGATAACTCAGGTCACGATTGGATATTGACATGGAACAATGGAGTAAATAAGTTTAATCATTTTTCAAATTCATTTCGAAAAGCTGAAATGAATAGTTATGATGAAAATACCCTGTCAGGCAATTATATTACGAGAATTTTTGGAGATAGCAAAGATAATTTGTGGTTGGGGACCGACAGTAAAGGTCTGAACAAGACCGTGCTAAAAAAGTTCAGGGATTTTACTGATTTTGAACTTTATGTAGTTGAAGCAGAAAATTCAAAAAGTATAATTGATAATCGAATATTTAGTATTAATGAAGACAAAGAACAAACTATTTGGATTGGGACCTTACATGGATTAAACAGGTATAATGCACGGGATAACGATTTCACTCGTTTTCAGTATGATCGAAATGATCCCACCAGTATTAGCAATGGTATTGTTCAAGTTGCTTTTGAAGACAGCTATGGAATTTTCTGGGTGGGTACAAGAAATGGCTTAAATATCATGGATAGAGAAACCGGAAAGTGTTTGCATTTTTTTCCTGATAAAAATAATCCGAGATCTATTGCGAGTAAGGATGTAAGGGTAATCTACGAAGATTCTTATGGTGAGCTTTGGTTCGGTGGTAGTTTTCTGGAGAAGTTGAACAGAACAGATACCAGTTTTATCCATTATTTTTCAGACTCCATTGTTTTTCGGGATTTTGAAAAATCAAATATCTGGAACATGGTTGAGGATGATTCAGCGAACCTTTGGATGACAACTAACCAGGGTGGCATCATCAAGTTTCAGCGTAATGACAATAAGTTTGTCACTATTACAACTGAGCAGGGGCTGCCAAGTAACGCCATTGCTGCAATCGAAATTGATAGCAAGGGTTTTATCTGGGCCACATCAACCCAGGGCCTTTCAAGGATCGATCCCCATAATTATTCTATTCAGAATTATGATGCTGCTGATGGATTGGTCAACCTGGAATTTAATGAACAAAGTTCGTTCAAAGACGAAGATGGGTGGTTGTATTTTGGTGGAAGGAGGGGTTTTACATTTTTTCATCCTGACAGTATTAAAGAAAATAAAATCATCCCCCCGGTTTATATTACTTCCTTGACTGTAGCCGGCCAACAAAAACATTTTGACAAACCACTTTATGAATTGGATAAAATTGAACTTCAACACAACGAGAATGATTTTAGTTTTGATTTCGTAGCGCTGAATTACATAAATTCACAAAAAAACCAATATGCCTTTATGCTCGATGGCTATGATAATGATTGGAATTATATTGGAAATAAACGTACAGCTAATTATACCAATATGGGTCCTGGTGAATATACATTCCGGGTAAAGGGCAGCAATAACGATGGTTATTGGAATGAAGAGGGAGCCAGTCTAACAATGCTTATACATCCTCCATTCTGGAAAACCTGGTGGGCATATGTGATTTATACTTTTATATTCCTTGGCCTCGTATATCTGATACGGCGAAACGAATTAAGAAAAATAAATTTGCGACAAGAATTGGAGCTGGAGCAGGTAAATGCTGAAAAACTTGCCGAACTGGATATTGAAAAGAATAAATTTTTCTCAAATATTTCCCACGAATTCCGGACACCACTTACTTTAATTCTCGGACCGTTGGAAAGGCTTATAGGGAGTCCTAAAGATGAAAATCAAAAGCAGGAAATTAACCTGATAAAGCGCAATGCCCGAAGGCTTCAAACCCTGATCAATCAATTGTTAAGCCTAAGTAAACTTGAATCGGGAAAGATGAAATTGAAAGCCCATCATGAAAATATTGTCAGATTAACCAGGTTATTCTTACAATCCTTTCATTCAATGGCTGGTGACAAAGGCATCAAACTTGAGTTTGAAAGTGATGCAGAAGAGTACATGATATACATTGATACGATCAAATTTGAAAAGGTATGCAATAACTTGCTTTCGAACGCTTTCAAATTTACTGACAGAGGAGGTAAAATAAAAGTTTTGATTACCTCTTTAAATCAGCCTGATGGTATCCAAATTAAATTCTCCGACACAGGCATTGGTATCCCAAAAGAAGATTTGCCACATGTTTTCGACCGTTTTTACCAGGTGGACGAAAAACAAATGAAAACCAATCTTGGAACAGGCATCGGATTAGCTCTCACTAAAGAACTCATAGAACTACACCATGGAACCATAACAGTCGATAGTGAAACAGGAATGGGGACGACTTTCACCATTTTCCTTCCTATGGGTAAAGCCCATCTTTCAGAAGATGAAATATTTGAGACCAGCATGAATGGTTCAGAGACGGATGATGATTTACTTAACGATGATTACTTGTTTGTAAAGGATGAAGTTTTAAAAACAGAATTGAAAAAAGAAGTTCCTGAGGATAGTAACTTGCCATTGCTTTTAATTGTGGAAGACAATGAGGATATGCGTACTTACATTAAAAGCTACCTCACTGATTCTTATAATATCATTGAGGCAGTAAATGGAAAGGAAGGGGCCGAACAAGCCATCGAAAATGTACCGGACCTCATTGTGAGCGACCTGATGATGCCCAAATTAGATGGCAATGAAATGACTGCCCAATTAAAAACCGATGAAAGAACAAGCCATATCCCCATCATCCTTTTAACAGCCAAAGCTTCTAAGGAAAGTAAATTAGAAGGCCTAGAGACCGGGGCAGATGATTTTCTCACCAAACCATTCGATGCTGATGAATTGCTTATCAGGATTAAAAACCTGATTGAACAAAGGAAAAAATTGAGGAAATTTTTATCACAGCATGTAAGCGATATAGATCAGACTCATTTGATCCGGGATGTAATAAACATAGGCATGACAAAGGTAGATGAGAAATTTTTAGTGAAAGCTAAAGATAGTATCAATGAACGTATGGCTGATCAAGATTTCAGCGTAGAGGTATTTGCCCGGGAAATGGCCATGAGTAGAGTACAATTGCATCGTAAATTAAAGAACCTGACAGACAATTCTGCCAGCGATTTAATAAGGAATATACGACTGATGAAAGCAGCTGAATTACTTAAAGAAGGTGAATTAAATGTAACACAGGTATCATACGAAGTTGGCATCTCGAGCCCCTCGTATTTCGCCAAAGCATTTAAAGAGCAATATGGTGTTGCGCCTTCCGAATATGCTTAATGTAGAATAGATTTTTACTACCTATGGGCGTGCCAAGGTATTTTGGCAATATCCTGTTCTCTAAAACCAGAAGACAGAAATCAGTATTAAGAATTCAGTATGGGTTTTAGAGTTGAAAAATCCACAGGCCTATTTATAGCCAGAGAGATCTACAATAATTTGAAGATCGAAAATCAAAAATCAAGGACCAAAAATCGATTTTGGTTTTGCACCCTGCACCCTGTACCTTGCCCCACGTCCCGCGCACCCTCAAATGTAACCTCAGCGCTCATATTTGAAACCGTGGTGTTAGACAAATCTTTCCTGTTGATCTAATTTTACCGTTAGAAATTATTTAATCGATTAATAATGAAAAAATGGAGAATATCTTGAAAAGAATAGTCTTATTTATCGTAATATCTTTATTCATCCAATCTACTGTATTATCCCAACCTTGCCTTCCCGATGGCATTACATTTAATACGCAAGCACAGATTGACAATTTCCAAACCAACTTCCCCAGCTGTACAGAGATAGAGGGGGATGTTTATATTGGAAAATCCTCGGGAACTACTGATATTCTTAATTTGGATGGATTAAGTGTCGTAACTGGTATTGGGGGAGGGCTTGGGATTCATAATAACGACTCTTTGACAAGTTTATCAGGTCTGGGAAATATTACTTTCCTCGGGGGATACATAGAAATTATTGGGAACCATTCCCTGACAAGCTTGACAGGTCTGGACAATGTGACCTCAATATGGGATTACCTTGAAATTTATAACAACGATGCCCTGACAAGTTTAACAGGTCTTGACAATGTAACTTTAATAGGGGATTACCTTAATATTACAATTAACGTTGCCCTGACAAATTTAACTGGACTTGATAATCTGACTTCCATCGGAGGAAACCTTTCTATCGATTACAACGATGCCATGACAAGTTTAACTGGTCTGGAGAATCTGACTTCCATTGGGGGAGATATATGGATTTTAGACAACGATTCTTTATCAAGCTGTGAAGTACAGGGCTTATGTGATTATTTATCGAACCCGATTGGCAGTATTAATATATATGATAATGCATCTGGTTGCAACAACCCACCTGAAGTTGCTAGTGCCTGTGGAATTACTTTACCTTGTCTGCCCTTTGGTAACTATTATATATATACTCAAACCGAAATCGACAATTTTCCAACTAACTACCCCAACTGTACAGAGATAGAGGGAGACGTAGAAATCAAGGGTGATGACATAACTAATCTAAACGGATTAAGTGCTGTGACTTCCATCGGGGGAGACTTATTAATTGGAGGTACGCCTGCTTGGCCTCCTCCTCCTAATGGTAATCCTTTACTGCTCGGTTTGGCAGGTCTGGACAATTTGACATACATCGGAGGAGACCTTTCTGTTTATGACAACCATGCATTGACAAGTTTATCAGGTCTGGACAATGTGACTTCAATTGGGGGAAACTTAATAATTGGAGGTGGGGTTGAAGGCAATCCGAAACTTACAAGTTTAACGGGTTTGGAGGGATTAACTTCCATTGGGGGAGACCTTAATATTGGAGGTTTGTGGGCGGGCAATCTACTACTGACCAATTTAACGGGACTGGATAATGTTACTTCCATCGGGGCAAACCTTAATATTATTTTCAACAGTGCCCTTACAAGTTTAACGGGACTGGATAATGTTACTTCCATCGGGGGAAGTATTGTTATTACCAGTAACGGATTACTAACCAATTTAACAGGTTTAGAAAATATCACCTCGATTCAAGGCAGTCTGATATTTGGCGGAGATGACTGGTTTTCGGATAATAATAATATAATCAACCTCTCTGGTCTGGACGGTGTGACTTTCATCGGGGGAGCCCTTTCTATTACACAGTGCCATGCCATGACAAGTCTAACAGGTCTGGACAATGTGACTTCCATCGGGGGAAGCCTTGGTATCCGTCACGCTTCTTCTCTGACAAGTCTGACAGGTCTGGATAATGTGACTTCCATCGGGGGAGACCTTGGTATTGTATACGCTTCTTCTCTGACAAGTCTGACAGCATTGGACAATTTGACTTCCATCGGGGGAAGCCTTGGCATCTTCCACGTTTCTTCTCTGACAAGTTTGACAGGTCTGGATAATCTAAGTGCAAACTCCATAACAGATTTAGATATCAATAACAATAGTTCATTATCGACCTGCGAAGTACAAAGTATTTGCGAATATTTAGTCAGCCATAGCGGCACGGTTGAGATTCACGATAATGCCACAGGTTGCAATGATCAGCAAGAAGTGGAAGCGGCTTGTGGGATTACTTCTGTTGAAGAGGTACATCTATCAGATAAGGTATTAATTTACCCCAATCCCTCATCAACACAAATCACAATTGAATTGCCCAACATACCACAAAAAAATGCAGTGCTGACAATTTATAGTATTAGCTCTCAGCAACTGATAACCCGCCACATTACAGAACAAAGAACAATTGTGGATGTATCCAGCTTGCCCACAGGTTTCTATTTTGCGAATGTAGCGGATGATAAGACGGTGATGGTGAGCAAGTTGGTAAAGGATTAATTAGTAAAACTCTTAACAATAAAAAAAGGAGATTATCATGAAAATAAAAATTTTACTTTTAGTTTTTCTTACAAATTGTTCAGTAAATCTAATTTCACAAAACACCAGTACACAGGGCATTCACCTAACCTATAAGGTGAGCCTTGACGAGGCCAACGATAGCCAATCCAGGCCTGTAAAGGGTGCAGGAGACAATGGGATTGATGAAGTCTTGACAACAGATAGCTTAATCGCTTATGGATATGTTGGTTACGATCCTACAAATACATTACCAGAAGGACCTTGTTTTTTTGATCTTGATAATCCGGGCTTGATAACTTCAATTGCTGGCACTGGAAGTGATTTTATGCCTGCCGGAACATGGGCAGATGGTATTTGGTACGGTGTAGCATGGGGGGGGTCGCCTGGCGCTCTGTATGAAATTAATCCTTATGATGGTAGTATGACTTATATAGGTTCTAGCGGGTACCCTACTCATGGTATAGCCTATGATGGTATAACTATGTATGCTTGTTATGGAACTACGTTTGCTAGTATAAACCTTGCAGATGGTTCTGCAACTATTATTGGCCAGATGGGTAATTTCGGACAGATGATCAGTTTAGCTTGTGACTCTGCAGGTAATATTTATGGTGTTGATAATCAGGATGACAAATTATATTCAATAAATAAAACTACGGGTGCTGCCACAGTAATTGGACCGCTTGGTATTGATCTTGATGATTATGCTCAAGATTTGGATTTTGATAAAGACAATGATGTGCTCTATCTTGCCGGATATGTGAATAATGATGGAACCTTATACACTATTAACACCAGTACCGGTGCAGCAACTTTAGTTGGAGATTTTATGAATGGAGCTCAAATATGTGCTTTTGCAATTCCTTATGGAGATCCTGTTTTCCAGAATGATATTGGGATTGTATACATTTCTTCCCCTTCTTCAGGAATGTTTTTTACCGATGAAGAACCGGTTGTTGTTCTTATAAATAACTCTGGTATCAATGCCCAATCTAATTTCGATGTATCAGTTACTGTGGATGGTGGTTTACCTGTTACGGAAACCGTCACAGCTACCATAAACAGCGGTGAAACCTATGAGTATACTTTTACAGCAACCATTGATTTATCAGCAATAGGTGAATATACTGTTGAAGTTTGTACTGATTTAGTCGGTGATGAAAATCCTGATAATAACTGTATGACTAAAATAGTTGTTAACACTGGATTTGATTATTGCGACGCTTCAACAGTACAACTAGACGAATTTATTTCCTTTGTATTATGTGGCTCAATTAGTAATCCCTCTTCCTGGCAATCGGGAGTAGCCAATTATACAGATATCTTTGCCACAATTGGGCCGGGTATGTCGGAAGATATTAGTATAATCAATGGAGTCCCATATGATAACGATTCTGCAGCTGTCTGGGTTGACTGGAATAATGACACTATTTTCCAGTTAAATTCAGAGGAAGAGTTTATTCTGATCAATGACGGGACAAATGAATTTTTTATGGGGAGTATAGAAGTCCCTGCAGGAACTCCTGTTGGTCAGTACAGGATGAGGGTCAGGTTAGTTTGGAACGTTACCCCTGATCCTTGTGGCCCGGAGGATTACGGCGAAGTGGAAGACTACACTATCGTTGTTGATGACAATGTAAGTATTGATAATTATCTAATAAATAATATACGGATTTATCCAAATCCTGCATCAACTGTGGTAAATATCAAATCTGACAATCTAATGGAATATGTAAGCGTGTTTAACCAAACAGGCCAGAAAGTCTTTTATAAGGAGATGAATAGTAATTTTTATCGTTTAAACACTTCAGGTTTTTTATCAGGTGTTTATCATTTCCTGATCAAAACGGATGAAGGGACTGTTTCCAGGAGGGTTGTTATAAAATAGAAAACAATTATTAAATTTTAACTTGAATTAACATATTATATATCGTACTAAAAATGATATTATGAAAAATATTAAAAAACTAATATTGGGCACAAATCTTTTGTTGTTTACTTTAACATTAAATGCTCAATATCTTGTTAGTGCAACCGAACTTTCCAGTCTAAGTGCTCCTTTGGTTGAAGCATATTTAGTTAGTCATGGATGGGATACCTCTCCAATGACTATAAATGGAGTTATAAGCTATAAAATAACCTATAATACCACCGATGTACATGGAGACCCAACTGTTGCATCCGGGGCATTGTATGTACCTCAATTATGTGATACCATGCCTTTAG
>Ga0209475_10001966_pt1 | contig 22666 bp, 14 predicted proteins | sample tdDd471_FD_187128 | JGI IMG/M metagenome (GOLD analysis project Ga0209475, IMG submission 187128) | Marine sediment microbial communities from the Atlantic coast under amendment with organic carbon and nitrate - tdDd47.1 (SPAdes)... | ecosystem: Environmental > Aquatic > Marine > Coastal >... | reverse complement strand
ACAATGGCGTGGGGCTGTAAATCCTTTGCCACCGGCAGCATGGAGGCGATGAGTTTTGCCTTGTCGGAACCCCGAAAGGGCGTGCCCAGGGTAATAACGCCCCGGAGCATCTCCGCCAGGTCCGGCATGCCTTCCTGCCGGGCGATGTCCATGGCCAAAAGCACCACCAGACCGCCGGTGGAATGTCCCACGGCCCAAAGCTGTTCCACCCGGCTGTTGCGCCGTAATTCCGCCAGTTGCTTCAAAAAGCGCCGCGCCTGGGTTTCCAGCCGTTCGGTGTTGGCCACCGGCCCGAGGTAAGAAGGATTGCTCCCGGGGACATGAACGTTAAACCCGAGGCGGTCAAGGTGCCTGCCCAGGGTATTCATGATGCTGGGCGGGCAGAACATGCCAGGCACCAGCAGCACCGACTCCCGCCGTGCTTCCATGGGAAAGCGCAAAGGCGCGCGCACATAACTGCGGTACTGCCGTAATGACCCCCGGACAAGACCGGGAACTTTTTTCATGCTGCCCAGACAATGCTGAACCATGCTATTGCCTCTTTGGTGTCTAAACGCCGCTTTTGCATTCGCTGCTGCGCGAATCCATTGGCAAAAACCATAACATAAACCGCAGTCTGAAGTCAAAGTCAGCATGTGTTGAGCGCCGGGAAAATCACCGAAGCGCGAAAAAACGAAAAAAAAACTTGAAAATCCAAACCATTGGTGTATAAATGCCCGGTGTTCTTTGAGAATGTGCCGAAGTGGTGGAATTGGTAGACACGCCATCTTGAGGGGGTGGTGGCTAACCGGCCATGCGGGTTCGAGTCCCGCCTTCGGCACCATTTGCGATATTAAAGCGCCTGCGGATATCCGTGGGCGCTTTTTTTGCGTCCGCTCACTGCTGCTGCTATACTGATGCTCCTGCAACGAAGGGAGTGCTGCCCATGACAACGGACATGACAACTTTGCGGGCGTTGGTGGTTGACGACGATCCGGTGATGGTTTCCATGCTCACCGAAGCCCTGCAACAGTGTGGCTTTTCGGTGCAATCGCTGCCCGACGGCGCTCAGGTGGTGGATCATCTGCGGCGGCAGCCCCCGGATGTGGTGCTGCTGGATGTGGAAATGCCGGTGTTTGACGGCATCGAACTGGTGAGCGTCATTGCCAACGACCCGGATCTGGGAAGCATTCCCCTGCTGGTGGTCAGCGGCTCCGGTAAAAACGAACGGGCTTTGCAGGCCGGGGCCACGGCGTTTTTCGACAAACCGGCGGATCTGGATGCTGTGGCGGATATGGCCCGGGATGCCGCCCGGCGGCGGCGGGAGTCGGCGCTCACCAATCAACAACCCTATATACTGCTTTTGGGGCAGGATAAAAGCGCCGAGCGTATTGCGGCCATGTTTAAACGGGGCAAGCAGGAGGTACAACTGTGCGCCACTGCCGAAGACGCCCTTGCCCTGCTGTACGACCGGCGGCCTTTGCTGGTGGTGACGGATCTGGAAAGCGCCGCAGAGCAGAGCGCGGAACTGACTGGCAACATCCGCGACCGATGGCGTCTGCGGGATATTCCTATAATGGCCATGGCGGGACGGGCGGCGGCAAAGCAGCGGCTTGCGGCTTTGCAATCCGGCGCGGACCTTCTGGCGTCGCCTCCCTATTTTCCGGCGGAATTACTCTTGCAGGGACAGCAGCTTGCGGACCGGGTGCAGGAGCGTCTGGGGGCCAATCCCCTGACCGGCCTGCCCGGGGCCACCAGCTTTGCCCGGCAGGTGCAGCGCCGACGGGATACCGGCGAGGCCTACGGGGTCATCTATTTTGATATGGACAATTTCAAGGCTTATAACGATGTCTACGGCTATGCCCGGGCCGACGGCATGATTCGCAATCTGGCGGGGCTGTTGGGCGAACTCGCCGGTGAAACCACGGCCCCGGTCTTTGTGTGCCACATTGGCGGCGACGACTTTATGGTGCTGTTGCCCCAGGATGAGGCGGGGGCCTTTGCCCGCAACGCCATTGATGCCTTTGTGCGCCGCACCGAGCTGTATTACAGCCCCGAAGACCGGCAGGCAGGCGGCATCAGCGCCAAAGACCGTTTTGGCAAGGAGCGGTTTTTCGGGTTTGTGGGGCTCAGCGCCGGTATCGTTATGGTGCATCCCCCGCTGCCCGGCGGCGTGGCGGATATTTCCGACCTGGCGGCAGAGCTTAAAAAGCAGGCCAAGGCCCAGGAAAGCCACATGGCCACGGGACACCTGGGAGCCGGGGAATGAAATATCTCTATATCACCCATGTGGTGCTGGCCTTTGTGCTGCTGGCTGCCCACTTCTTGCGGGAATCCAGTATGGTGGTCATGGCTCTTTGCCTGCTTGTGCCCCTGCTGATGCTGCTGCGCCGTCGCTGGGTTGCCCGGCTTATGCAGGCGGCATTGCTGGCGGGAGCGGTTGAGTGGCTCGTAACCCTTGGGCATTTGATGGAGCTGCGCCGGGCCGCCGGTGAGCCGTGGATGCGCATGGCGGCGATTTTGGGAGTCGTGGCGCTGTTTACCGCCCTTGGAGCTTTGACCTTCCAGTCTTCCCCTATGCGCCAGCGGTTTGGGCTGTCAGCGCCGGAAAAAGAGTGAGCCTGCCTCGTACGATATATTCATGATGTTGTGTAAAAATCTCCCCTGTTTGTTGTGATGCATATTCAGTTGTCAAAGAGCGTTTTGTGCGACCCTGTGGCCACAGCTTGACCGCTAACACATGTTGGGGTTTTATGTAAGCGGATTTAAATATTTCTGTGTACAGGTTTTGTGACGGCCCTCGGGCCGCAGATACCCCAAAATGCCGGTTTTGAGCCATTTTTGCAGGCGGAAAACCCCAGTGATTTACCCGTGATTACGGAATATGGCCCCGAGGCGGAAGAACTGTGTATTTTTTGCCCCATAAACAGGGGCGATTTTTTTGTTTTTAGGGGTTGAAACCATCAATGTGCACCCCACGGGCGTTTCGGGAAGGAAGCCGCTTGCGGCTGTCTCGAAGGACGCCCCGTGGGGTGTTTATCCCCGTTACCCTTCGAGACGCCTTCGGCTCCTGCGGGGTAGCGGCCAGGGGTATGTCTGGATTGCATACCGGGTTACACGGGCCTCATGCCCCTGACGGCGGCCCCGGGCAGGGGATGGGCGGGCCCAGGGCGGGGTTTGTCGGGACGGGGGCTATTTTTTCCGGTGGACTTCGTCATGGCAAATGTTGCACAGGGTAATCAGGTTGTCTTCCGAATTATCCCCTCCTGCTTTATGATGCTTTATGTGATGCAGTTCCAGAAAACGCGGGTCCGATGCGTTCCACAAAGCATGATTCCAGCCGCAATTTCTACATTTGTGTTCATCCCGCATTAGGACACGTCCGCGAACAGGATCGGGGATGCCTCGGTCATGCTGTGGTCCCTGCCTGTCCAGTTCAAGCAAATATGTTCCAACGGACAAATCAGGGCGACCCGTATTTCGCGTAACGATGGGCCAGCCTTCTTCAGTGCGCAATTCACGGACTCTTCGCGCCCATTCGGTCCGGTTTCCCGCCACATACCTTAGTTCCTCATTAGTTACGGCTTGGCCGACATTTCTACGGAAAAACTCCAGGAGTTTATTTTTTACGCCCAGGTCTTTTCGACGTATTTCGTTTGCCATATTCCATCGATACGCTGCATCCCGGTCTTCATCGGTGTTAATGAGGATATAATCATCTGTGCTCATCTGGGAAACATCAACGCCATCCAGGGGCCATTCGTTTTCGGCCACCGCTTCCTTTGCTGTCACGCCACTGACAATTGCCCAACCAAATTGCACACGCAATTCTCTAACTCTGCGGGCATATTCCTGAATCCCCGAAATAACCATTAGCTCGTCGCCTTTGATAATTATGTAAGGATACTTTCTGAAGTAACATAAAATCCGTTCTCTTGCAGAAGCGGCGTATTTCTCCGGAGCGAGTGAACTTCCGAGATCGCGGAGTTTGTAAAAGACCGGAACCAGGGCGATTACTTTTTCGCGCAAATGATCTGAACTCAATTCTTTTTTGAAGTTCTGTAGCAGATTCTGAATATCGCTCAGCAGATTTTCAGGAGTTTCTCTTTTTGGTCTTCTAGGCATTATTCCCCTCAAGATTCATACGGAACTTGATAAAGCTTTTCTTTAATTAAAATTCTTTATCCCTGCATTTTTCTGCTTTGCAGGGTGTACACTACATCGGCAATACGGGCCGCCAGCATTGGAGGAACGGCGTTGCCGATTTGTTTGGCAATTTCAACTTTGGAACCTCGAAACCTGAAATCATCCGGGAATGATTGAAAACGTGCCGCTTCACGATGTGTAATAGGCCGGTGCTGGACCGGATGCAGATATCTGCCTTTTTCGGGCTTAAAAAATTCCGTTCTTATCGTAAAGGCCGGGCGGTTCCACCAAAGTCGTCCAAAGAGGTCTGTCCCTCCCGATTTTTTTCGTATCCAGCATTGGGGAGTCAGTTCAGGTGCATTTCTCTGCAGGTCAAATCGATTCATACCCTCTTTGGGGATTGCCCGATATCGTTTTTTACTTAATTCCGTTGGGTTTCGTCCAAAATGGAGATCAAGTGGGCATTGTTCATTTCGGATTTCAACACCCTTTGGTTTCGGTAAATCGGCAATGGCGTCCTGTACTGTTTTCCATGGCTCAGGGTTTTGGATATACCCTTCCCCAAGATCAGGTGGCGAGCCGTTGCCTTTGCCGAAATGGGTTTTGAGCGGTGGTAAGTGTTTCCATGGGTCTTCAAACTTGCAGCCCAGGATAAACGCACGTTGTCTTGTCTGAGGGACTCCATAATCGGCTGCAACCAATTTGGTCCAGGCCACTTTAAATCCCATTTGCTCTGCTCGCGTTACTATTTCCCTGTGTTCCGGCGTATTCAGCAATTGCGGAACATTTTCCATAACAAAGATTTCGGCCCCTGATTGGCGAACAACTTCAAGGTAATGCTGCCAGAGGTGTTTCCTTGGATCACCGTCCCTGTTTTTATTTAGCAGGCTGAACCCTTGACAGGGAGGGCCTCCGATGACGATGTCAGCCCGGGGAATCTTGATTTCAGGATTGTCGAGCAACTCGACAATGTCCCCGAACATACAGTGGTTGCCAAAGTTTTCATTGTAGCTGTTAACTGCGAACTTATTAAAATCATTTGCCCAAACAGGTTTGAATCCGTGCCCAAAGGCTTTTGTAAAACCAAGGGTCAGTCCGCCTGCCCCAGAGAATAGATCGATGATTCTTGGGTGTTTTGGCAGGGGGAGACGGCCCAGCATTCTCAGATGATATACTTCGCTCTCTGTGAGCGGCAAAGAGGTTGAAGTGTTTGAATAGGATGTACTGGTTCGAGGCATGGTAACCTGTATCTGGTCAAAGCAACTGGAAATAAAACTCCAATTGCAATTGTAATTACTAAATCAAATGTAACGTATCACGCGTTGTCTATCAAGTGAAATGGAAAATCCCAAGGTGGGTTGTATTGCGCATATTTTCAAAATTGCATAAGCCCGGCTGCCCTTGTTTTCACCCACAGGTTTGGGGTGATGCTGTCGGTTTCACTGAAACCGACCTACCCCCGGCAGTACTCCATCCTCAGGGCAGATAAAGCTGGTACAGGCCCGGGCTGACATCTTCGGGGGCCAGGGGATCGGTGACCTCGTACCACAGCATGCGGCGGGCGTTGTCCACCAGCAGGGTGCTGAGGCCCTGAGGGGTTTTTTCCGCCACCAGCAAAGCCTCGCCGCCGTCAAAGTCCGGCAGCAGATACAGGGCGTTGTCAGACGCAAAGAGCATCTGCTGGCCCATCAGCCGGTAACCGTCTTTGGACAGCGGAATATCCAGCAGAATCGTGCTTTCCCAGGTAATGGTGTCCACCAGCCGCAATGTGCCAATACCGCCGCCGTATTCTCCCAGCACCAGCAGCTTGTCGCCGCCGGGCAGTGCCCGGTAATTGAAGTACATCATGGGTTCCACCATGATTTCCACGCTGCCGGGTTCCAGAGGCTGCACAAACATGGTGCCGGACTGCTCTGCGGCGTCGTAATCCCGGAAGTAGATCATGCGGTTGTTGTAGGTGTCGATGCTCACCAGACTCACATAGACATCCGTGGCAACGGTCCACACATCGCCGCTTTGCCGGTCAATGCGCAGAATATCGCCGTAGCCGTTGTCATAGTTGGCGGCAACAAACATCCAGCGTTCGTCGGCGCTGGCCCGCAGCACCGTGTTGCTGACACCGGCGACAAGATCCGTGGGGCTGCCGTTTGCGGTATCGATATCAAGACAACTGAAGCTGCCGTCGGTCTGCTGATCCGCAAAGACCACCACCCGGTCCTCGGTGTTTAAGAACCGGTGCAGATAGCGGAAAAATCCCGGCACCACCAGCCGTGGCTCTTCCAGAGGTTCCAGGGTTTCCGGGTCGATATCCACAGCGTAAAGATCTGCAAAGGAGCCCGCAACACTGCGCCAGAAGAACACCCGGTCCCCGTTGGGATTAAAGCGGGTGTACTGCACCCAGGCGTTGTCCGACATGGTGCCCAGGGGCGCATCAAGATCCTCCAGATCAACGCTGCGCAGGGTGCCGTAGTTGTCGATATCCGACACCTGATAAAAGGCCATGTGATGCCCGTCGGTATGAAAACTCATGGTGTACTGATACACATCCGGGGCGATAAAGGTGCCCGCCGATCCGTCCAGGGGCGCAAAATGCAGCTCCGCGGCCCGCTGCACCGGGTCCGTCAGCCGGGTGTACAACACACCGCCAATGCCCGAGAGCAGATAAATGCCCTGGTTGGCGTTTTCGCCCAGCAGATAATCGTCGCCGTTTTCCAGATAATGAACAAATACATCTCCGCTGGCGGTGGCGGCGGCAAAATTGCGGAAGTAAATCAATCGGGTGGCGGAGTAATCGTAGGTGTAACTGTAGTACACGTCGCTGAGCACGGATGCGCTTGTGCCGGGCATGGCCATGTCCGCCCGGTTGATGGTGGCGGTTCTGGTGGCGGCGTCATAGGGATACAGGTACAGGAGGTCTGTGGTGTCCCGGACAAAGTTGATGCTGTTGGCATAGGCGCTTGGGGCCAGAATCCCCGCCGGGGCAAAGACCGGCTCCACCGGCACGGACCACAGCCGCACAAAATCGCCCTGCCGGTTGGTGTTGAACAGCACATAATTGCGGTCCGGGCTGTAGCGCAGCCGGTTTTCCACAATGCCGCTGTGGCGCAAAATGGCATAGCGCAGCACGGTTTCCCCGGTATCGATGTCACTGGCGTGAGATACCTCAATATCCCGGATGCTTTGGGTTTGATACGGCCAGTCGGCGCTGACGCTGATGTCGTAGCTGCCTGCCTCCAGCCGGTCAAAGGCCCAAAAGCCGTTGGCATCGGGATGGGTGGTTTGGTCCGGCAGGAAATCGTCCTGACTGCTGAGGGTAATGAGAATGGTGGAGGCGTCCTCCCGGTTGAAATACCGGGCGTTGCCCCTGATGCGGTTATCCGGTCCGCTGGCATAGGCAAGGCTGAAATTCAGGTAAGTGGTTTCGTTGTATTGTACCTCAACCCCGGAATGCAGCAGGGTTTCGTAGCCATTATGCTCCATGCGGATAGAGACTTCGCCTCTGGGCACCCGTTGCAGCACCGCCACGCCGGAGGCGTTGGTCACAGCGGTAAAGGATGTGCCGGGAATGGAAACATCGGTGCCGTGATGATCATCCTGTCCTTCCAGCAGCACCGTGACTTCAACGGTTCCCACGGGATTAAACAGGGCCGTGGGCAGACGCTGAAGTTCGTTCACCCCCAGGTTATCGCTACGCTCCAGGGCTTCTTCCAGGGTGCCGGGTACCTCGATAACCACCCGGTAGTTCCCCGGGGGCAGGTCTTCAAAGCGATATTCCGTGGTGTTGAACTGGGAGCGTTCCGCAACATAGCTGCTTTCATGGTACAGCACGACACGGGCGGCGGGAACGGTTTCCATGCCCACCAGCCGGTAGCTTCCATACAGAAGCCCCTGATACATTATTTCTTCTTCGGATTCCCCTTCTTCGCTGTCCGGCTCAGGTCCGTCGCCGTCGGGCAGTTCTTCCTCATCAAGGTTGTCAACGGTATCGTCAAGGTCTTCTTCACTGACGACTTCTTCGTCCTGCTCCGGGATTTCCAGCTCCCAGGGAAGCTCCTCATCGTCGCCGTCAATCATGTCCGGGTCGATATCAACCATGTCGATGTCATCGGGTTCCGCGTCCTCCGGGTCGATGTCGTCGTCATCGTCGCCATCGGCGGGGGCTTCGCAGCGGGGCGAGCCCCGGCGTTCGGCGCATACGGTTCCCGGAGGGCACAGGATTTCCTGATAGCAGTCGCCGTTATCGGAGCACACATAGGCGGCGGTGTTGCTGTTGCCGCAGTAGCCCCGGCCCGGGGTGCAGGTGCAGCAGCCGCAGGGAGCATCGCATATATCGCCGCACTGGGGCGTGGCAGTGCAGGGGACGCCGTCGCAGGAGACATCCTGTTCCGCAACAGTGTCGCCATCCGAATCCAGCATGCGGATATGCACCTGATTTTCGCAGCCCCACAGCAAAAGCATGATTGCCCCTAAAAGAAGACCCAGAGTTGTGCGTGAACGCATAGGTTACCTCCGATTATCCCCGAAAAGACATCCCCGAAACCGTTGCGCGGGAATGGATTCTGTATTGTAAAACTATATCACAAACCCCGGGAAAACTCAAAGAAACCGCCGGAAATACCGGCCTTTGCGGCTTTCAGCGGCGTTCCAGAGCCTTTTTGCGCTGCACGTCTTCCGCCACAAAGCGGGACACGCAGACTTTGTTCACCGGGTTAAAGTAGGTGCCCAGGCTTTTGGCCACCACAATGGCCACGGGAATGCCAAAGATGCTGAAGACCAGAGCGATGATCTGGCACAGGGCAAACAAAAAGCCGAGAATGCCAAAGGGAATATAGAGGATCATGATGATGGTGGAGTAGACCTTCCACAGGGCGTTCTGATTCACGTCAAGATCGTCTTTGTCCACCATGGACCAGCTGAAGGGTGCAAACAAAAACTTGCCGTATTCCATCAGCCCCAGCCCCAAAGGAGCCGCAACGATGGTGATGGTAAGCAGCAGCCCCAGCAGGTATACAAGGATGGCGTTCACAAAACCCATAAAGGGAATATGCCACAAAATATTGCCCAGAATACGCATGGTATGGCTCCTGTTACGATTGTATGTCGTTGCGTTTCATGAGTTCGTAAAAGCTTTTGCGGTCCATGCGCGAGCGCCGGGCCGCCTGACTGACATTGCCGCCGCTGGCCTTGAGAACCTCCTGAATCCACTGGCGTTCAAAGGCGCTGACCACGGATTTTTTGGCTTCTTTAAAGGATTCAAAGGCGTTGATATCCACCGCTGTGCCCGGAGCCGTTGCTCCGGCCTGCAAAGGAGCGTTGCCATCAATAAAGCGGCTGATGTCCGGGGCGTCCAGCCGGTTTTCCGAGCCGCAGATAAGCATGGCCCGTTTAATGACATTGGCCAGTTCCCGGACGTTACCCGGCCAGGGATGCTGTTGCAAAACACCGATGCCCGCCGGGGTGAAGCCCGGCACCCGGGTGCCCAGCTCCTCATTATACAAACGGCGGAAGTGGTCGCAAAGTTCCGGGATTTCGTCCAGGCGTTCCCGCAGGGCATGAATTTGCAGCCGCAGTACGTTAAGGCGGTAAAACAGGTCCGCCCGAAACCGTCCGGCGCTGACTTCTTCTTCCAAAGGCCGGTTGGTGGCGGCGATCACCTGCACGTTGGCGGCGATTTCCGCAGAATCCCCCACGGGCCGGTAGCTGCCGTTTTCCAAAAAACGCAGCAGCTTTGCCTGCAATCCTGGGGGCAACTCGCCGATTTCATCCAAAAACAGAATACCGCCTTCCGCTGCCTTGATAAGCCCCTCCCGCTTGTCCACGGCTCCGGTAAAGGCGCCCCGGCGGTGACCAAAGAGTTCGCTTTCCATCAAATCCGCAGGCAGGGTGGTGGCGTCGGCCACAATAAAAGGCTTGTCGTGGCGGGGTCCGGCCCGGTGAAGGGTGCGGGCCAAAAGATCCTTGCCCGTCCCGGATTCACCGGTAATAAGAATGGTGTCCCGCTGCCGGGAGTACAGCAGCGCCTGATCCAAAAGCAGCCGGGTGTGTTCGCCGGAACCGATAAAGTTGTCGGCACGCCGTCGGGCCACCCGGAAAAACTGCTGCCGAAACCGCAGCTCCTCTTTGTCCCGGGCCAGTTTTTGAGCCATGTCCACTGCCAGGGGCAGGGCAGCGGGAAGGCTGCGGGCAGGCACCAGGGTGCAGTGTTCCGCCGCCGGGTGCAAACAGTCTTCCCCAACCCCGGCGCAGATTACCAGATCGCCCTGAGCAACCCCGAGGTCTGCAAGCAGGGCCGGGGTGTCATCCAAAACATCGGCGGTCATCACCGTGACCACGCCCTTGTGCTTCAAAGACAGCAGACGGGCGTCCAGCCCGGCGCGACTGTCCAGCGGCTCCCAGGAGGCCCCGGGAGGCAGGGTTTCAAGGCCAAGGGTCAGCACCACAATAGGGTTCTGAGTCGTATCGGAAGTCATGAAGTTATCCTTTCAGCATACCGGGTGTTGCGCCTGTGAAGGGTTAACACCACACATGGGAGTCTACCCCTCAGTTGTGATAAAGGCAATGTTTCCAGTCAAATAAAGGTTTTTTGCAGCGCCTGGGGGTATTCCCCTGCGGGGTGTGCCCCACGTTGTGGGGTGGTTCTGTTTTGATGCTCCATGATGGCTTTACGTCTATCAGGCTGAAATTACAGCACAAATGAAGCATGTGAGGGCTCTGGTGAAATCTGGCACGGCCCTTGCTTTTTAGATCAGCGCCGAACAAAAACGACGCCGAAATTCAAAAGGAGACGATCATGAAAGCATCACACGTTACAATGGTAGTGACCGCCGCAGCAATGCTTGCAGCATGGTCCCCGGCACAGAGCGCCGAACCTGCAGGGGTTTCGCTTGTGCAGGCACAGCCGGTTCAGATGATGAGTGTACAGACCATGCCGGTTGACATGCAGGTTGATGTCAAAGAAGACGATGCCTCCCGGAATCATATCATGGAACTGGCCCTGCGCATCAGCGAAGTGTCCCTTGGTCAGCAGCAGGGATGCTTTGTTGAGCTGGCAGGCCTTGCCGGTGTGCGCCTCAATGGCGTGCGGCTGGTGGCGGATTACGATCGCGGCAACAGCGTGGTTGTGTTGCGCGGCAACATGGGCAGCGACGGATACTACCTGTTGGCGTCATCAGAAGACGTGGGCAGCGCCGATATGGTGAACCCGGCGGTCTGCTTTGACAACGATTTGCGGCGGCTTTCCCTGAAGTTCGGGAATGTCACCCTCAGCAGCGTTGATGTGCCCGAAGGCAGCATGCCCGGCGTGGTGGCCAGCTGTATGAGCGAAGAAGGCCAACAGTGGAACGTGCTTTCCCATGCAAGCCCCGGCTATGAAAACGCCTGCGACTGCATCGACTTCGACGGCGACGGCTTTGGCGTGGGCCCCGGATGCCGTGGACCCGACTGCAGCGATCTGTTGGTGAACTGCAACATCGACTGCCGTCAGGACGTGGACTTCGACAGCATCCCCGACTGCTTTGACGAATGCCCCCTGGACCCCCACAAGCTCACCGGCGGCGAATGCGGTTGCGGCGTGCCGGATGTGGACAGCGACAACGACGGATACCTCGACTGTGTGGACGAATGCCCGGCTGACCCTGAAAAAACCTATCCCGGTCTGTGCGGTTGCGGCATGCACAACGGCGACAGCGATGGCGACAGCATCCCGGACTGCATCGATGAATGCCCCGCCGATGGCCGGAAAATCCAGGCAGGCGTGTGCGGCTGCGGCGTGGACGATACGGATCATAATCATAATGGCATCACCGACTGCCTTGAAAGCGATACAGAAGCAAATGCGCAATCGGAACAGGATACCGAAAATCGCATGTCCGGTTGGGAACACAGCGGCGCAGCCGTTTCCCACCCATCCATCCACCACAATGTAAAACTCTCCACCGGCATGACCGGATCCCCGGAGAGCAGCATCAGGAACAGGACATGCGAACACGGTGCCGCCGACACCGACAGCAGTGAACAATAATACATCCCAATGGCATACCAATAATCACCTGTGACTCTCCTCTTTGTTTCGGCACCGGACCCGGCGTTTGTGCAACGCCGGGTCCACCATTTTAAAGCCCATCGTATGTAGGGCACCTGTTACACCGATAATCTTTTTTTTAATGTGAACCATGTCACATATTTTATATTCTAATCACACATTCAAATGATTAATATTTTGACACTTGGACACGAGTGTGTTTTTTTTGAGGATATTTTAGGGGGTTGAGGCAGACAGATTTGCGTCTGTCACTATAACATGGTAATACAGAATGAATCGTCATTCATTATTAATTCTCTTCTTGGGAGCATTGGTGTATTAGAAAAACCAATGATGCCCGCAAGTGACCAAAGCGGAGGAACCAATGGAAGAGTTGTCCCGTGTGGTACTGATTCATGACGGCCCGGCCCCGGCAGTAGACCCCGGTGCAAAGGGGTACGCCCTGCAGGTGGTTGCCGGAGGCATAGAGGCACTGCGCATGCTGGCGGCGGATACGGATATCGCTGCTGTGCTCATTGCCCCGCAGCTGCCCGATGCCGGAAGCCAAAAACTTATGCAGGCGGTGGCCCGGGCCAATCCCGCCCTGCCGGTGGCTGTGTTGCCCCAAAGCCCTGCGTCCATGGATGCGGCGGCGCTGGAAGCAGCCATTACGGCGGCTGCCCCGGTTTCTGTCACCCAAACGCCTGCGCTGCGTCCCACCGCCTTTTGCATGTTGCGACTGGCAAAGGACGGGGACATGACCCTGGCCTTTGATACCTTAAACAAGGCTCCGGGCGTCAGCGAATGCATGGCGGTGCGTGGTTCCTACAACCTGCTGCTCACGGTGCAGGCCGACAGCGCCGAAGCTCTGCAGCAGACCATTGAAACCAACATCCGGCCGTTGGACAGTATCGCGGACCTCGATGTGGTGACCGTGGTTGCCCCGCCGGTTGAAGATGCCCTGCAACCCTATATGGCCCCGCTGGCCTCTGATAAGGCCGGACATCTGGTGCAGTATCTTCTGATTGAAGTCATGCAGGATGCCCGGGCGGATGTCTTTGCACAGCTGTACTTCCACCCGGCGGTTATTGCCTGCGACGCCACCGAAGGTAAATTCGATATGGTGATACAGGTGCAGGGCGACAGTTTCAACGAAATTGACGCTGTGGTGTCCCGGGATATCCGGCCTTTGGACGGCATTATCCGGGTGCGCAGCCTCAAGGCGATGCGCATGTATGACATGTAGTGACGCTGACCGAATACGAATACAAGGAGAGCGATTATGAGCCTTCCCGAAGAAAACAAACAAAAGGTTCCACGGCTGAATGTTGAGCTGTGGCGTTATGCCGACGAGCCCGGCCAGCTGATTCCCCTGCTGCAGGCGGCCCAGGAAAGCTACGGCTATATTTCCGAAACCGCCATCAAGTACATCAGCGGCGTTACCGGCACCCCGGAAAGCGAAATCTACGGCGTGGTGACCTTTTACAAGCAGTTCCGCCTCAAACCCCTGGGACATTTTCTCATTCGTTTGTGCGACGGCACTGCCTGTCACGTCAACGACGCAAAGACTCTCAAGGAAATCATTGAGGACGAACTGGGACTCGAAGACGACGACACCACCGACGACGGCCTGTTCACCCTGGAAGAAGTGGCCTGCCTTGGCTGCTGCAGCCTGGCCCCGGTGATTATGATCAACGATAAAACCTATGGACGCCTGACGCCGCAGTCCCTGCGCAAGATTCTGCGCAAGTATAAAAAAGAGGGCAAAGCGGTTCTGGCGCAGCGGGAAGGAGGCAACTGATGACCACCATTACCGTTGGAACCGGCACCTGTGGCATTTCCGCCGGTGCGGATGCCGTGTTGGACGCCCTGCGCAGCGGCCTTGAAGAAGGCGGTTTGCAGGATGTGGCTCTTGAGGAAACCGGCTGCATGGGTATGTGCTACCGGGAAGTTCTGGTGGAAGTCAAGGACGACGCCGGTGCTTTCCTGTATGGCGAAGTAACCCCGGCCCGGGTAACCCGGATTCTGGAAGACCATGTCAAAGGCGGCAAGCCCATTGATGAATGGCTGGCCCTGGATGACGAAGGTCACGGCAGCGAGACATCCTTTTTGGAAAAACAAAAACGCATCGTGCTGCGCAACTGCGGTGTCATCGACCCCACCAGCATTGATGAATATCTGGAACTGGATGGCTACAAAGCCATTGAAAAAGCTCTGAAGGAAATGAGCCGCGACGAACTGATCGCCACCATTCTGGACAGCGGTCTGCGTGGTCGCGGTGGCGGCGGATTCCCCACGGGCATGAAGTGGAAATTCGCAAAGGCCTCCCCGGGCAAAAAGAAGTATGTCATCTGCAACGCCGATGAAGGCGATCCCGGTGCCTTTATGGACCGCAGCGTGCTGGAAGGCGATCCGCACTCCGTGCTTGAGGGCATGATGCTCTGCGGTTACGCCATTGGCGCAGACTACGGCTATATTTATTGCCGCGCCGAATATCCCCGGGCCATCGACCGGCTGAAAAAAGCCATTGCCGACGCCACGGAACGGGGCCTGTTGGGCGACAATATTCTGGGCACTGACTTCTGTTTCAACCTCCGCATTAAAGAGGGCGCCGGCGCCTTTGTCTGCGGCGAGGAAACCGCCCTTATAGCTTCCATCGAAGGCCAGCGGGGCACTCCCCGCATTCGTCCGCCCTATCCGGCGGTCAAGGGTCTGTGGGGCAAGCCCACCAATATCAACAACGTTGAAACCCTGGGCAACCTGGCATGGATCGTGCTCAACGGTCCCGAAGCCTTCGCCTCCATGGGTACGGAAAAAAGCAAGGGCACCAAGGTGTTTGCCACTGCAGGTAAAATCAAGCGCTCCGGTCTGGTGGAAGTCCCCATGGGCATTTCCATCAACGAGGTGGTTTTTGATGTCTGCGACGGCATTAAGGATGACCGCACATTTAAGGCGGTGCAGATGGGCGGCCCCTCCGGCGGCTGCATTCCCGCCAGCATGGGCGACATTAAAATCGACTACGACCAGATCAACCAGACCGGCGCCATCATGGGTTCCGGCGGTATGATCGTCATGGACGACACCACCTGCATGGTGGAAATGGCCCGCTTCTTCCTTGAGTTCACCCAGAACGAAAGCTGCGGCAGATGCACCAGCTGCCGTATCGGCACCCGGCGTATGCTGGAAACCCTTGAACGCATCGTCGAGGGCAAAGGCCGCGAAGGTGATATCGAGGATCTGGTGGAACTGGGCGATCATATCAAGGCAACCGCCCAGTGCGGTCTTGGTCAGACAGCCCCCAACCCGGTGCTGACCACCATCAAGTATTTCCGTGAGGAATACGAAGCCCACATTAAAAACGGCAAGTGCCCGGCTCACAGCTGTTCTCTGCTGGTTGACTACATTGTCAACCCGGACAACTGCACCGGTTGCGGACTGTGCGCCCGGGATTGCCCGGTGGGTGCCATCAGCGGCGAGAAAAAGCAGGCGCACCTTATTGATATCGACAAGTGCATCAAATGCGGCAAGTGCATTACGGTGTGCAATTTCGATGCAATCTACAAAGACTGAGCGAGGCTTACCATGACCGGCAAGCAGATTACCCTGACCATTGACGGACGTGAGATGACCGCCGAGGCGGGCAAGACGATCCTGACGGTATGCCGTGACCACGGCATCGATATTCCGACCCTGTGCTATGATCCCCGGCTGCCGCCCTACGGCTCCTGCCTGTTGTGCGTGGTGGAGATTGAGGGACGTCCCAACCTGGCGCTTTCCTGCACCACGGAAATTATGGACGGCATGAAGGTCACCACCTACAACGAACGCATTTACCATGCCCGCAAAAGCGCACTGGAAATGCTTCTTTCCAACCATAACGCCGACTGCCGCGGTCCCTGTTACGAAGCCTGCCCCGCAGATGTGGACGTGCAGGGTTACCTGGCGCTGGCAAAGGAAGGCAAGGATCTGGAAGCCCTGGAACTCATCCGGGAAACCAATCCCCTGCCCCTGATTTGCGGTCGCGTGTGCGTGCGCTACTGCGAAGCCAACTGCCGCCGCAAGAACATCGAAAACCCGGTGGCCATCAACTTTATCAAACGCTATGTGGCGGATCTGGAACACGACAACCTGCCCGCGCCGGAAAAAGCGCCCTCCAACGGCATGAAGGTTGCCATTGTGGGTGGCGGACCTGCGGGTCTCACCGCCGCCTATTATCTGGCAAAGCGCGGTTTCGGTGTCACCATCATCGAAGCGCAGCCCAAGCTGGGCGGTATGCTTCGCTATGGTATTCCCGATTACCGCCTGACCCCCGAAACCCAGGACAAGGAAATCCAGTACATCCTCGACCACGGCGTGGAAGTTCGCGCCAACACCAAACTGGGCGAGGATGTAACCCTGGACGACCTCAAAGCAGAGGGCTTTGACGCCGTGCTGCTGGCTTTGGGTGCCTGGACCGCCAAGGGCATGCGGGTCAAAAACGAGGACACCCCCGGTGTCATGGGCGGTATTCATTACCTGCACAAGGTTGTCAGCGAAGGCGCCATGGATCTTCGTGGTAACGTGGTTGTGGTCGGCGGCGGTAACACCGCCATTGATGCCGCCCGCACCGCCCTGCGCTGTGACGCCGCAAAGGTCAGCCTGCTGTACCGCCGTACCCTGGCGGAAATGCCCGCCGACCCCGAAGAAATCGAAGACGCCCTGGAAGAAGGCGTGGACATTCAGTATCTGGTGGCCCCAACAGAAGTCATCCGTGACGAGGCGGGCCGGGTCAAGGCCCTGCGCTGCATCAAGATGGAACTGGGCGCTCCCGACGACAGCGGTCGCCGCCGTCCGGTGCCGGTGGAAGGCAGCGAGCACGATGTGCTGTGCAACACCATCATCGCTGCCATTGGACAGGGCTGCGACCTCAGCGGTATTGCGGGCAACAGCTTTGGTGAAATCGAAACCACCCGCTGGGACACCATTGTGGCGGACGAAAACACCTACCAGACCAACGTGCCCTGGATCTTCACCGCCGGTGATGTATTCACCGGTCCCAAGGCCGCCGTGGACGCCATTGGCGCAGGCCGCAAATCCGCATTGACCATTGCGTCATTCTGCGAAACCGGCGAAGCCCTTCCGGCTCCCTACGAGTTCCTCAGCCGCAAAACCACGGTTGGCGAAATTCCCGAAGATTTCTACGATGGCTTTGAACGCTGTGAACGCTCCCACACCATCAAGGACGAGCCCCAGTTGCGGGTCAACACCTTTGAGGAAGTGGACCACGGTCTGCCCAAAGAAGACGTGGACGCCGAAACCGGCCGCTGTCTGTCCTGCGGCTGCACCTCGGTGTTTACCTGCGAACTGAAAGATTACGCCGGTGAATATCACGCCGACCAGAGCGCCCTGACGGGCAAGGTGAAAAAGTACAAGGTGGATGACCGCCATCCGTACATCACCCTCGATCCCAACAAATGCATTCTCTGCGGTCGCTGCACCCGCACCTGCGAGCAGCTTCTGACGGTGTCGGCCCTTGGATTTGTAAACCGCGGCTTTGACATGATCGTCCGGCCTTCCATGGACAAACCTTTGCAGGAAACCACCTGCATTTCCTGTGGAAACTGCATTGAATCCTGCCCCACCGGAGCCATCGATTTCCGGCTGTCCACTGACAAACCCGGTCCCTGGGTACTGCCGGTGGTGAAGCCTTCGGTCTGCGGCTACTGCGGCGTGGGCTGCGAACTGGAATTCAACAAGCTGGATGAGACCATCTGGAACGTTACCGCCAAACCCGAAGACGAATACAACAAGGGCCTGCTCTGCGCCCGGGGCCGCTTCGGTAACCGGTATCTGCTGGGCAAAGACCGCATCGACCAGCCCTGGTTTGTTGACGGCGACGCCCGGAAGGAAACCAACCTCGACAGCGCCATGGATAAAATCCTGGCAGGTCTCAAGGCCATTGCCGACGCCCACGGTCCCGAGTCCGTGGCATTTCTGGTAAGCCCCAAGGCCACCAACGAGGAAACCTATCTGGTGGAACGTCTGGCCCGCACCGTCTTTGGCACCAACAACGTGGCCAGCATGTACGATATGGCCCGGGGCGATGGCGGCGGACATCTGGACGCCACCTTTGGCCTGACCGCTTCAACCCTGCCCCGTGAGCAGGTGGAGCAGGCGGATGTCATCGTGGTGGTCAACAGCGATGTCACCGAAGAAAACCCGGTGCTGGGTTTTGGCATCAAGCGCGCTGTGCAGGCCGGTACCGAGCTTATCAGCATTTCCAGCGCTGAAACCGAAATCACCCGCTATGCCGCCACCTGGCTGGACGCCCGCCGGGGCACCGCCGCACAACTGCTGTGGGGCGCGGTAGCCAAAATGATCGCCGATGGCGCGGTGGACGCCGAAGCCATTGCCGCCAAGACCACAGGCTACGAGGCCATGGTTGCCTCTCTGCCCGCGGATCTGGCAGCGGTTGCAAATACCTGCGGCGTGTCAAAAGATGACATTAACGGCCTGGCCGCTACGTTGGCGGACACGGAACGCAAAGTGATCTTTGTCTATAACGGCGACGCCACCCTGGATAAATCCCCCGGCGATCTGGAAGCCATTGCCGCCCTGCTGACCATCACCGGTCGCGTGGGTAAAGAGGCCAACGGCCTGATCCTTACCCGGGAACACAGCAACAGTCAGGGACACTTTGATCTCTGCGCTGTGCCGGAAGCCGCCACGGGTCTGCCCGGTGCCGCCACCTCCGCCGAACTGGCGCAGATGATGGGCAAGGGAGATATCAAGGATGTGTTTGTCTGGGGCGAAAACTTTGCCGCCGACAAACGCCACACCGAGATTCTTGCCAACATGGAATTTGTGGCAGCAGGCGATATGTTCGAGACCGCCACGGTGAAAACCGCCGCAGTGGTGCTGCCGGGCAGCGGGTATGCCGAAAGCGCCGGAAGCGTCACCAGTCTGGATCGCAAGGTGCAGGCCTTCAGCCCCGCCTTTGACGCCCCTGCGGGTTTCACCGGTCTTGAGGTGCTGGCCAAACTCTGGGCCAAAGCCGCTGCCGCCGATGTTCCCGCCCTGGAAGATATCCGGGCCATGATCGCTGCGGACCATCCCCGCTATGCAGGCATCACCGGTATCGGTGAGACGGGCTGCTTCCGCTGGGACGGCGATCTGCTGTTTAGCAAAGGCTTTGCCACCGCCGACGGCAAAGCGGTGCTGGCACCCATGATTGACCAGCAGGCTGAAGCAGTGCGGCATCGTCTGGTGTTTTCCACCATCGACGCCTACTTCACCCGGATGCGCCGCGACATCTAAGCCCCTCGCGGAATCCTGATACGACAACGCCCCCGGTTATGGCCGGGGGCGTTTTTTATGAGTAACAGTGAGTCAGGTTTACAGCTCGTATTCCTTGACATAGATGGGGTCGTCCGGGGGATTGTCCAGACGGTCGGCAAAGGGCTCGGCCTTGCCAAAGGCCCGCTGCATCAGCGGCAGCACAAAGGAGGTCACCACCCGCAGTTGTTGCCGACGCCAGATTTGCGGCGCACCATCAAAGGAGGAGTACACTTTGTGATCGCTGAACAGGCTGTGGTTGCCCCCCTGAATCATGAACTTCCAGCGGGGAGCCGACTGCCGGTCATACGCGCCTTCCAGATTATAGGGGAAGCTCTGCTGATCCTCGGTGCCGCCGATGGCCAAAAATAATCCCGGCACCACGATCTGTTCGTCCGCCGGTCCCAGAAATACCGAGGCAACCCCGTGGGCCGCCACGTCGGCGTCTTCGTCCCACACACCCTGCATCCGGGCGCAGCCCCGGCTGTGTCCCACCATGGCGATATCAGCGGTAGTTACAATCCCCGCAAGGGCGGGATGCTCCGCAGAAATATCCTTGCCCCGAAACCGGGCAATGATACTCCGCAGGTTGTCGATGACCTCCTGGCTGTACTCGTTGTTGTGGTCGCTCAGGGGCATAATGGAGACATAGCCCCAGCTTGCCAGCATGCCCGCCAGATATTCGTAGTTGATATGCAACGCGCCGTTGCCATGCAATATAGGCACAAAGGGGTAGGTGCCCGGGGCGGCGGGACGCCGCAGGCCGCCGCAGGCAGCGGGGTAAAACATCCGGGCGTTGATGGCAAGAAAATCCACATAGCCAACAGCATAACGCCCCATGTTATCCACGGTTGCGCCGTCAACCCCGGAGGCATCCGGGGTGCTGCCGTCACAGGCCAAAACCCCTGCCGGAGCCACAGTAAAGGGAATATCCGCGCTGGCGATAAGCCCGCCTTCGCCGTTAACCGTTACCAGCCCCGCAGCGTTTTGCGGCACTGGCACCAGAATGCGGTTTTCATCGGCATCCGCTGTGCCAAAGCCCGTGGCCGCGCCGCCGATACTCACGGTGACACTTAAGCCTCCCATCATGGACGCAAAGAAACGGCGGCCGTCTATCACCAGCAGATCACCGGCGCTTCCCGCCAGAGGGTGAAACCCGAAGACCGCGATTTCCGGCTCCGCCATAATGCCCCGGGGCTCGCAACGGCCCAGGGCAAAGTTGCAGACTTCATTTATCAGGCAGTCGGTGATGGCGCTGCAAAATTCGTTGCCGGTATCGATGTCCGGAGTATCCGGCTCAGGATCGGCGGTATCGTCAACATCCACCTCCGGCAGTTCTTCTTCAGGAGCGTCGGTGGTGTCAATGTCACCGTCGGGGACCGGCTCCTCTTCCGTATCTGTGACGCTGTCCGGGTCCGGGTCTGCCGGGTCGGGATCAACGCTGTCGCTGTCGCCGTCGGGCAGGGGATCGACATCCGGATCGTTGTCCGTGTCGCTGTCGGTCATGATATCGCTGTCGCCGTCAACCGGCGGCAGGCTGTCGTCATCTCCGCCGCAGGCAGAAATAAACACGGCAACCAGCAGCATAACAGCAAGGCCCGGTGTGTATCTGGTCATGGGTAATCCTGTAATGCTTAACGCAGGCTTGCTACGATGGCTTTGGCCCCGGGAATGGCAACGGCGATGCGACGCAGGACATCAATGTCACCTTCCATGCCGGAAAAGGTGGCCTGATCAAAACGGGTGTTGTTCAGGTTTGTGTTTGTGACATCCACATTCTGAAAATCCGTTTTGGCAAACTGGCCCCAGCGCAGGTTTGCATCTGAAAAATCGGTACCCCGAATCATTGCGTTGGTGCAGGCCACCCGCAGCAGGGTTGCGCCGGTGAAGTCGGAGTTTTCAATTTGGGCGCCGGTGAAATCCGCATCGTTCAGCACCGCATCGGCCCAGTCGGTGCCATTCAGGTGCGCCTGTGTCAATTGTATGTTGTCGCCGGTGATGCCCCTGAAGCTTACCCGGGTAATCCGGGCTTTTACAAAAGATGCCCCCTCCAGATTCGCATAGGAAAAGGCCACACCATCCAGATGCGCAGCATCAAACGATACCTCGTTTAACGCGGCGCTTTCACAATCCACATCGCGCAGCGATGCACCGGCAAAGGAGGCGTTGTCGGCCTTTACTTCCTGCATGGAGCAGCCCTGCAACCGCGCCCCCTCAAGACGAGCTCCGCTAAGATTGACGCCATCCAGATCAGTGTCTGTTAAAATGGCTCCCCGCAAATCCGCATCGCGGAGGTCCGCCCCTTCCATGTGTGCCCCGGTCAGATCCGCCTGTTGCAGATTGCAACCGCGCATGTTGCAGTGTTCAAGGGTAATGCCCTGCATATTGGCCTTGAACATATTGGAGCCGGTTAATTTCGAGTTGGACATGTCCGAATCCCGCATATCAGCATGGCTCAGATCCATATCGGCAAAGTTACGGTAGGTCATACTGCGGTTTGTCAGGCTGTAAGCGGGCCGGGGCAGACGCGTGGCTTCCTGGATGCCGCCGGGGGCTTCCCACCCGGTCTTTATCACTTTAATGTCTTCTTTTCTGGCCGCCCTGCGGGCCGGTCGTACCACGGCATGATGTTCCATGTACTGATCGCTATTGGGATCATCGTAGACCTCAACATACGGGTCTGTGCCCTGCTCTTCCTGCCGATCATTATACTGATTGCCGTGCTGTTTCATATGCTCCTGAATCCGTTCGCCGTAATGCTCCACCCGGTAGCCGGGCTGATGTTGCGGCGGCGCAGCGGGCTGGGGAACCGGTTTAGGGTCTTCTTTCTTTTTTCCCGCGCCAAGAATTTTGAACAAAATCCAGCCGCCGATAAAGACCACATATATGATTGTTTTTATAACATCTTCCATTGTGTATCCCTGTGCCTTGGGTTACAGGATTTTTACCGTTACATCGGGATGCGCCTCGGGGCCCACCACTTCGTATGCCACGCCGCAGGGCATGGAGTGCAGGCTGTGCAGCGTGGTCCAGCCATCTCCTTCCCGGCGTTGCAAGGTCAGGCGCATGTCCGCCTGTTTGGAGTTGTTGCAGATCCGCGTGCTGCCGTCGGGATCGGTGTAGGTGACTCCCACCATCCGGGCGGGATCGTTTTCTATCACCGCCTCCAGCCGCAGGTCTTTATGTTCCGCCTGTATATGCCAACTG
>Ga0209475_10001963_pt1 | contig 22679 bp, 16 predicted proteins | sample tdDd471_FD_187128 | JGI IMG/M metagenome (GOLD analysis project Ga0209475, IMG submission 187128) | Marine sediment microbial communities from the Atlantic coast under amendment with organic carbon and nitrate - tdDd47.1 (SPAdes)... | ecosystem: Environmental > Aquatic > Marine > Coastal >... | reverse complement strand
AAAGGAAGCAAAGAATCTAGGACGCTTAAACCCAAACTGCTTCTACTTGAAAAACTTTAAGTGCGGCGGAGTGATCTTCGAACAAGTTCTCAGCTTATCCGTCTTACTAAAAGTTCTTCTTCGTATTATCCGTTTGCCCTTAAGATGCCCAGTAAGAGACGAATTAGTATTGGAAGTTTGCTTTAAACTTATAGTATTAAATAAGACCATTCTTTTGAGGCAATCTGTTTTGTTTTATATAGTAGCTAAAGCTATTTCATCTATTTTTTCTGCTCAAGCCGCAGTGGCTCTTCCTTTCTCCATTGATGAGAAAGGAAGCAAAGAATCCAGGTCGCTTAGAATCGATTTTTCCACCAGCCTTTTAATCGTTCCCAAATTTTTAATTCCTGAGGGTTTTGCTGAGGATAATAGAGCCTTTGATTCTTGATTTCATTAGGAAGAAACTGTTGATCTACAAAGTTTCCAGGGTAATCATGGGAATATTTGTAGTTGGTTCCATAATCGAGCTTCTTCATTAATTTAGTAGGAGCATTTCTTAAATGCAAAGGCACGGCAAGGTTTCCGGTTTCACGAACCAGAGCTTGTGCTTTTCCTATTGCCAAATAAGAGGCATTACTTTTGGGTGATGTTGCCAGGTAAATGGCTGTTTCAGATAAGATAATTCTGGATTCTGGCATTCCTACAACATTAACCGATTGAAAACAAGTATTAGCTAATAGTAGGGCATTGGGATTTGCCAATCCAATGTCTTCACTTGCCGATATCACCAAACGTCTGGCAATAAATTTCGCGTCTTCACCTCCTTCAATCATTCGGGCTAACCAATAAACGGCTGCATCGGGATCACTTCCGCGAATCGATTTGATTAGTGCCGAAGCGATATCGTAATGCTGTTCTCCATCTTTATCATACATCGATGGATTTTCTTGCAGTTCTTTCGTTACCAACTCATTCGTAATTGTAATTTCATCGGTAGTTTGAGAGTTGATAACCAACTCAAGAATATTAAGAAGTTTACGAGCATCACCACCTGAAAATTTCAGTAAAGCATCCTTCTCCTGTATTTCAATTTGTTTCTCTTTTAAGTAGTTGTCATTCTTTATTGCATGCTCTATCAATTGTACTAAATCTTCCTTCTCCTGAGCTTTCAGTACATACACCTGGCAACGTGACAAAAGAGGAGAAATCACTTCAAAAGAAGGATTTTCGGTGGTTGCACCAATAAGTGTAACCGTTCCATTTTCGACAGCACCAAGCAGTGAATCTTGCTGAGATTTGCTAAATCGATGAATCTCATCTATAAAAAGAATGGGATTGGGTGTGGAAAAGAACTTTTGTTTTTCAGCTTTCGAGATCACTTCCCGAACATCTTTAACACCAGAATTAACAGCCGACAGCGTATAAAATGGCCTGTTCAACTGATTGGCGATAATCTTCGCCAAGGTCGTTTTGCCAACACCAGGAGGTCCCCATAAAATGAAAGAGGAGATATTTCCAGATTCGATCATTTTTCGAAGAACAGCTTTTTCTCCTACAAGATGTTTTTGACCAAGATAATTTTGAAGATCTGTTGGTCGTAGTCTTTCAGCTAATGGTTGATTTGGTGTCATTTATTCTTATGGTATCTTGTTAAAGTAATGTTAAGGCTACTCCTTGTTACAATATCGTTTAATAACATTATAGGCATTTGGTAAGCCCAATTCGCCAGCTAAACTTAAATCTTCGTAAGCCAAATCTTTGTTTTCCAATATAAGATATACCAAACCACGGTTGTAATAGGCCTCTTTAAAGTTTGGATCCAACTGAATCACCCAATCGTAATCTACCAAAGCTTTTTTAAGCTGTTTAGATTTGGCATAGGCATTGGCTCTGTTGAATATTGAAAAAGTAAAGGAAGGATCAATTTGAATTGCACGAGTGTAATCTTTAATTGCACTTCCGTAATCTACAATAACTTCATTATTTCCTTTTTTCTCTTCTGGTCTTAAACTAATAATCGTCTCGTCCGTCGATCCTACCGATTGTATGTAATCTGTCATGGCAACCAGAGCATTGGCTCTGTTGAAATAGGCCAAAGCAAATCCTGGCTCCTTTTCAATAGCTTTACTAAGATCTTCAATTGCATTGTTGTATTTCTTATCCATTAACTGATAAGTTCCTTTATGGAAATATCCTTTTGGATTTTTAGAGTCAATCTGCTCATCCGCAATTTTCAATTGTTTATCTACTAATTTTTTCGGGTATCTTAACTGGCTGTTCGAAAGCGTAAAGGCAGGACTGTAATTCTGTTTTTGATTGTAATGCATGATCGTTTGATCGTAGTATTGAATTTTTCCTGCACGAAGGCTATCCATACTCAAATGAGTAAGATGAAAGTTATCTTCCAGCTCAATACTTACATATTTATCCTGAACACGACCTTTTATGATTTTTTCGGTAAAGGACTCTCTTGAATTTAGGTCGATTAGTTTCTGGAAGTTTTCGGTGGTATCAACAAAGGCAGACATTGCACCTTCATTTTTCATCTTCTTGTACTTCTCAATAATCAGCAATGCCTGGTTTCTATCCTGGATTGCACCTTTGGGATTATTCAATTGACTCTTTACAGAAGCTCTGGCTAAATAAGCCTTGGCAAAATCGGGGTAGATTCTAATTGCAGTACTATAATCGGCAATGGCTCCATAGTAGTCACCAATATCTCTTTTAACAAATCCTCGATTAAAGTAGATCAACATGTTGTCAGGATTCATTTCCAATACACTATTGAAATCATCGATTGCCGAGTTGTAATCACCGATTTCTGATCGTAAGAGAGCTCTATTGTAATAACAATGTGCGTTATTCGGATCAATTTCCAGAACTTTATTGTAATCGTCGAGTGTGGCTTGTAGATTTTTTAGTTCGTAGTTGGCAAAACCCCTGCTCATTAATACCCTGGTATTTTTAGGATCAATTTTTAAGGCACGATTGTAATCCATAATCGCTTCGTCGTATTCTTTTTTCTTAAATTTTAGATAGCCTCTATTTCCAAAAGCATTAGACGAAAAGTTGTTTAATTGAATTGCCTTATTGCAATCCTGAATTGCCCCATCGGTATCATCTAAATGGTCACGAACCAGTGCTCTGTTTAAGTAAGCGCCCATCAATTCCGGATCAATTTGAATTGCTTTTGAGTAGTTTTCGTTGGCTTCCTTGTATTTTTTTAATGAAAACAAGCTGTTTCCTTTACTAAAATAGATGTCTGCATAATTTGGTTTAAATACCAATGCCCGATTAAAATCAGCAATAGCTTGCGGGTATTTTTTCAAACTTTGCTTCGCAATCCCTCTATACAAATAGGCGAAGGTGTAATTGGGATTTAACTCTATGGCTTTGGTGTAATCAACAATGGCACCGTTAAAATCTTCCAGATACGATTTGGCTAACCCCCTGAAAAAGTAGGGCTCAGGAAGATAAGGTTTAACACGAATGATATCATTGAATTTGGTTATTGCTTCGGTATAATCATCAAAATAAATGGCATTTCGTCCTTTATCGAATATATTGTTTGTGTTAAGCTGAGCCTTAAGTTGCACAGAGGAAATAGACAATGTAAATCCTAAGACTAAGAATATAAGTAACGCGCGCATTTGATTTTTTTTAGGGTGAGGCATAATTTTCGAATACAAATTTATAAAATTAATATTTCCTTCTTTTAATAATCACTCTATATAACAAAAAGTGAGCCTTTCTATTTTCATATCTTCTTAAAAAATCTTAAATTATATAGAAAGAAATTAACGAATTAGGAGGTGAATATGGACAATATTTTATTGAAATATATGGAAAAGCGGTACGAGTCTAAAATCATTGATCCTAAAAGGGAAATGTTTTGCGAAGGACCAGTTGTAACCATTTCTCGGGAATGTGGTTGTACTGCTATTAATATTGCGAATATGATGGCAGAAAAATTAAGCCACAAAACAGGAAAGAAATGGAATTGTTTAACCAAGGAGATTTTGGAGCGTTCTGCCCGGGAGTTAAATTTAGATCCTGCAAAACTTGAATATGTATTTAATTCTAAGGAGAAATCTACCTGGGATGAAATTTTGGGTGCTTTGTCGAGTAAGTACTATCATAGTGACAGAAAGATTAAGAAAACAATTGCTGAGGTTGTGAAATCTTTCGCTTGCAAAGGCAACTGCATTATTATCGGTAGAGGTGGGGTTGTGCTTACCAATGATATTGAAAGATCTTTTCATATAAAATTGCAAGCACCATTGGAATGGAGAGCTACACAATTGCAGAAAATTTACAAGTTGAGCATGGATGAAATGATCAAATATGCAAATGATATAGATAAGAAAAGAGAGATCCTTAGGAATTACTTTAATAAGGAACCTCTTCCGAATACCGTTTTTGATGTCATTTTTAATTCAAAGCAAATTACCGATGAACAAATTGTTGACGCTAGCATTTCTTTAATGGAGAAAAAAGGAGTTTTGGGAAAACAAATTGTTATGGGTTGATCGGTGTATTTTTAGATTTATAAGGAGGTTTAGCAAAGCTAAACCTCCTTTTTTAATGGGATAGAACGAGAAAAGATATCCGTTTATCGAAAATACGATGGAAACTGAGGAAAATCGTTGTCTGAGATATTGATTTTACTATTTTTGCAACCGTTTGAATAGATTTTATAAATAGCAACAAGCAATGAAAATAAAGTTCCTAAGTATTGGGCTTTTGGCTGCCGGTTTACTATTATCCGGTTCAGTAGAAGCAAAGAAAAAAGAGAAGAAAGAAAAAGAGTCGTATCAGTTTTCTGATATCAAAAGATTACCAGCTACTTCGGTAAAAGATCAGCACAGATCTGGTACTTGTTGGTCATTTTCTGGTTTGTCTTTTATCGAGTCAGAAATGATGAGAATGGGTAAGCCAGAGGTGGATTTATCGGAAATGTTCGTCGTGTACAATTGTTATTCGGATAAAGCAATTAAGCATGTTCGAATGAACGGACATTTTAATTTTGGTGGCGGTGGAGCATTTCACGATGTTACTTATGTGTTGAAAAACTATGGAATCGTTCCTGAGAATGTTTACGAAGGATTAAACTATGGTGAGTCTGGACATACTCATGGTGAGTTAGATGCGATATTGAAAGATTACGTTACTGCAGTTATTAAGAATAAAAACCGCAAGATTACACCGGTATGGCACAAAGGTTTCGATGGTGTGTTGGATGCTTATTTAGGCGAAACTCCAGAGAAATTTGAATATGAAGGAAAAGAGTATACTCCAAAATCATTTGCGAAGGATTTTGTTGGCGTAAATGCTGATGATTATATCGAAATTTCTTCTTACACTCACCACCCATTCTATGAAAAATTCATTATCGAAGTACCAGATAACTGGTTGTGGGATGAGGTTTACAATGTTCCAATGAATGAAATGATGCAGATTATGGAAGATGCAATCATGAAAGGTTATTCAATTGGTTGGGCTTCGGATGTAAGTGAAAAAGGATTCATGTACAGAAAAGGTATTGCTATTGTTCCAGATGCAACTACTAAGAACATGAGTGATTCTGAGATTTCAAAATGGGAATCTTTATCAAAGGACGAAAAAGATGCTAAACTTAAAGGTGAAGCTGGTCCTGTAAAAGAAAAAGAAATTACTCAGGAGATGCGTCAGATTGCTTTTGACAATTACACAACTACTGATGATCACGGAATGCACATGGTTGGTATTGCTAAAGATCAGCAAGACAACAAGTATTTTATCGTGAAAAACTCATGGGCTGATGATAGCAACAAATATGATGGATATTTTTATGCATCTTTCCCATTTGTAGCTTATAAAACAATGTCATTCATGATTCACAAAGATGCATTGTCTAAAGAAATGAAAGAGAAATTAGGATTGTAATCCCAACTCAATTTGATATAAAGCCCGACTTATGTTCGGGCTTTTTTTTGCGCTAAACTTTCATTGTAGGAATCAAGTGCACTAATTTTTCTTATTAATAGCATTAAATTAATGATGAATGAGAAAAAAAAGCACTAAATTAGAGGATCTAAAATTTGAAAATAATTTAACTATGAAAAAACTTATTTTATCTGCAGTTATATGCTTGTTCTCTACAGCATTATTCGCACAATTGTCTTCACCAATAAGTCTTGGTGTACATGCGGGTTTGGTTAGTACAAAAGCTGATACTGATATGGGTGGATTATCAGGAATTAAAGAAAAAGCTGATAATGGGATGATGATTGGAGCATTCTTAAGAGTTAATTTGAACAAATGGTACTTGCAACCTGAATTGAATTATGTAACAAGAAAGACACAGGTTGATGTAATGGGTGAATCTTTTGATTTTAAGACTAAAAGTCTTGATGTGCCAATTTTATTAGGGTATAAAATTGTAAAATTACCTGCTTTTAAATTGAGAGCATTTGCAGGACCTGTAGCTTCATTTAAAATTGATGATAGCATTAAAACTACAGCAACTGAAGCTATTGATGCGGATTTTAAAGGAGCTGTTTGGAATGGTAAATTTGGTGCTGGTATCGATGTGTGGAAATTAACTTTAGATGTTGATTATGAAGTTGGATTTTCTGACGTTGCTGATCAGTTAAAACAAAACATGGTGAATGTAACTTTAGGATTTAAGTTATTCTAAAGAGTAATAATAATATAGAAAGACTGTCAATATGAATTGATGGTCTTTTTTTTGCCATAATTCGTCGAATTTTTCTTTATTTAACAGTTTAAAGAAATAAATTTGTGTCAAAATCAACCAGCTAAAAATTACAGCATGATATTATCCATCGATTCAAAAGTGAATTTGCTTAAGAGTTTAGATTTTATGGCGGATCAAAAAGAGGAGGTCTTCCACTTTTTAGCAAACTTGGTTGATGAAATAGAGGTTTTATCAGAGCAAACCATTTTTGAGAAAGGTGATGATGGCGGAGCTGTATATATTATTGTAGAAGGATGCATTCAGATTCATGATCAAGGACACGTATTTATTGAATTGGAAAAAGGGAGAACCTTTGGAGAATATGCCTTAATCAATACTCAAAGCAGATCGGCTTCAGCTACTGCCAAAACAAATTCAATATTACTTCAATGTACTCAAAATCAACTCAAAAAAGTTGAAGAGAAGTTTGATGTGAAAATAATTGATTCTATTCTCATTCCGCTTCAAAATATGAGAAAAAGAATGGTGGTTAAGGATCTTTTGGAGGAGGAGCTAACCAGACAAAAGGTAATGATTGAAAAACAAAGGGAGGAGTTGGAATTGTTGAATGCTACAAAGGACAAATTCTTTTCAATTATAGCTCATGACCTGAAAAATCCTTTTGCATCATTAATAGGAGCTTCTGATTATCTGGCTAATAGCTCCGATGAATTGTCAGCCGAACAGTTGAAAAACTTCCTAGCCATAATTAATAATTCTGCTAGAAATGGATACCGTCTGCTTGAAAATTTGCTGGAATGGTCTAGAATGCAAACCGGTAAAATTGCCTGGAAACCGCAGGAGGTGGATTTATGGAATTTGGTGAATGAGGTGGTGAATCTTCTAACTGGTAGTGCAGAAAATAAGAACATTTGCCTGGAAGCTAAAGTTGACGAAAATTTAACTGCTTTTGTTGATCCTAATATGATCAATACCGTGGTGAGAAACCTGGTATCCAATGCTATAAAATTTACCCCAACAGGTGGCAAAATTGTTGTATCCTCCAATAAAAGAGGTGATCTTTTAGAGATATCGGTATCTGATAGCGGCATTGGAATGAGTCATGACAAAATTGAGAAGCTGTTTCGAATTGATGAACAGGTGGTTCAAAATGGGACTGAAAACGAAACAGGAACAGGCTTAGGCTTAATTTTATGCAAGGAGTTTGTGGAGCAGCACAAGGGTGAAATCATCGTTAAAAGCGAAGTAAATCAAGGTAGTACTTTCACTTTCACACTTCCAATTTCTGATACCAAAGAATAACATCTTTAAAACCTTTCACGTAACATCTTGTTGGATGTAAGAATTGCCCGATTTTCATTTATTTTAGGGAATTAATATTTTCTTCAACATGGTGTGATATGAGATATCTAAAGTTTGCAGTTTTATTCCTTATCCTTTTTTGTTTTTTTGATGCTTTTTCAGGTAATCGAAAAAAGGTGCTCGTATTGCACTCCTATCATCATGGATTGCGTTGGACCGATAATGTAAATCGAGGTATCCGGGAGGTTATGGACTCACTTGGAAATAGGGTTGAGTTGGACTATGAATATCTCGATACCAAAAGAAATCCTTCCGATGAATATTTACAGAAGATCATAGAATTATACGATCTGAAATTACAAAGAGAAAAGTATGATGCTATAATTGTTTCTGATAACAACGCTTTGTCCTTTGTGAAAAATCACGGACAAAAATACTTTAATAAAACACCAATTGTTTTTTGTGGGATCAATCATTTTAAAGATGAAATGATTGAAGGAATTAATAACATAACTGGAGTCGCTGAGGAAGTGGATTGGGATGGTGTGATAAATCTGATTTTAAAAACTCGACCAAGTACCCAAAAACTGGTTGTAATAAATGATAATAAAACTACAACTGCGAAATTAAACAAGCTGTTAATGCTTGAATTGGAGAAAAAATATCAAGGTATACTTGATTTTGTTTATTTTGAAGATTTGGGAATTGATGAACTGGTTGATAATGTCCAAAAAATAAAAGGAGATACCTCTATATTACTGTTGACATTTAATAAGGATAAAGATGGGAAATTTATAAGTTTTCAGGATAATTTGGACTTGTTAATACCTAAAAGTAAGGTACCTGTGTTTATAGCCTGGGCTTTTTACATTAACGATGGAGTAATAGGAGGTAAGGTTGTTGATGGAAGTTATCATGGTAAAATGGCTGCTCGTATGATTGCCAAAATTCTTAATGGAACTCCTGCAGATTCAATTCTTATTTATCGAGAGCCATTGGATCAGTATGTGGTTAATTACAATGAAATTGAGCGATTCGATATTGATAAAGATGTTCTTCCTGAAGGCACATTTTTAATGAATTCACCAAAATCATTCTATGGCGAGAATAAAGAATGGATTCATATTGTTACGGGGATTATCTTGCTAGCAACAATAATCATTTTGGTTTTGTCGAGAGCCATTATACGTAGAATTAAGGCTGAGAGGGCTTTAATACTGGAACAAGACAGGTTGAAAATATCGGTGAAACATGAACGTTTGTTAGGTATTATTGGACGACTGTTGAACGCCTCTTCCGATTTTAAAAATGTGTTAGATGATGTATTAAAACTAATGACTGAGGAATTGAATGTTGCTAGAATTAGTTTGTATTCATTGCATAGTTCGGGAGATTCAGCTGTGAAAATAAAGAGTAGAGTATCTACAAAAGGAAAGACCATTAAGGATGTAGATCAGTTTTATTTTTCGGAATTGAAAGAGATAATATCAAGGTTACAATTGAATCGGAGTATTGTTTCCAATGATTTGTTGAATCTGGAACAAAAAGAGCAGGAGTATTACAAAAAAAGGAATATAAAAGCTGTTGTGATATTGCCTGTGATGGTGGAAAATAAGGTAGTGGGATTGATGGGGTTCTCTCAAACAAATGCTCACAATTGGTCAAGAGATGAAATTTCAGTTTTCTTTTCAACAGTAAATATGATTGCAAATGCCTGGGAGCGTAATTCCTTAATGGATGCCAGGATTGAGGCGGAACAGAAAAATGTTGAAGCTCTTCGTATGTTGGAGGAATCTTCAAAATTGGCGTCTATTGGTGTGATGGCTGCTGGAATTACACATGAAATTAATCAACCTTTAAATGCAATAAAAATTACTGCTGACAGTGTTCTGTTTTGGCAGAAAAGGAATCCTGGAGCCTTACCTGAAATGTTTACCCGTAAGATTAAAACCATTTCAGAAGGAACTTCGCGAATAGATTCCATTATTAAACACATGAGAACTTTTTGGGAAAAACCTCAGAACATTTCATCAGAAACGGTTGATATGGTTGATGCTGTAAAAAGTTCCTTGTCCATGGTAAAAAGACAGGTGTATGATCATAGCATTGATCTGGTTCATGAAATGCCAAATTCAAAAATTCTGGTTTTTGCCAATTACATTCAATTTGAACAAATTGTTGTTAATTTAATTGTGAATTCCATTCATTCTCTGGATAAGGTTAAAAGAGATAATAAGCTGATCAGAATTAAGGTTAGAACCGATGATAGTAATGGAATTTTAGAGATTCACGATAACGGAACTGGAATTCAGGAGGAAATTCAGGAAAAAATTTACGATCCTTTGTTTACTACAAAAGATGCGGGAGTTGGAAGCGGTCTTGGAATGGCAATTGTAAAGTCATTTATAGATAAGTTTCAGGGAGAAATCTCCAACCACAATAATGAAGAAGGTGGAGCAAGTTTTATATTAAAATTTAAATTGCAGGAATAATAATTCCAGACAATTCACAATATCTGTTTTATGAAGATACTTATTGTTGATGATGATAGATCAAGTGGAGCTGCAGTGGCAGAATTCATTGAAGAACAATTGGGACACGAAATAAGCTTGTGTCACACTGGTGAGGATGCATATGCGCTCATTCAGGAAATGGATTTTCGTATGGTAATTTCCGATATGAGAATGCCAGGGATGTCGGGCATTGATCTTCTTAAGAAGATTAAGAACATGCCGAATGGAGTATCGATTGAGGTGGTAATTATGACTGGATTTGGAGACATGGAAACTTCAATAGAAGCGTTACGCAATGGTGCCTACGATTATTTATTGAAACCTGTGAATATCGAAGAATTGGCACTTTTGGTTGAAAGAGTGGCTGAAAATATACGTCTGAAAGAAGAAAACAGAGATTTAAAAGAAAATTTTAATCGTGAAATTTCATCCGTAAAAAAGGAGGAAGCGGAACGAATCAATTATTATGAGACAACTATTCGTGAAATTACCAGTGTAGGTAAAATTGGTGTTTTTTCAGACGCTATGAGAGGTGTTGTGCGAATGGCTGAGCAATTTCATGAAGATAGATCGGTACCTGTTCTTATCGAAGGAGAAACAGGAACAGGGAAAGAGGTAATGGCACGCTTGGTTCATTTTGGCAAAGAAGCTGAAGTTCTTCAACCATTCATCTCCATAAACTGTTCGGCAATATCCCCTACATTATTCGAGAGTGAGCTTTTTGGATATGAGGAGGGTGCGTTTACCGGTGCTAAAAAAGAAGGAAAGCCAGGAAAACTTGAATTGGCTCAGGGAGGAAGCTTATTTTTAGACGAGATTGGTGAAATGCCATTAGATATGCAACCTAAACTTTTAAGAGTTTTACAGCAACGTGAAATGTACAGAGTGGGAGGTAGCAAGCCGATAGAGTTGGATGTTCGAATCATTTGTGCGACGAATCGAAATTTGAAAGAAATGGTAGGAGAAAAATCCTTCCGAAGCGATTTGTACTATAGATTGAATACAGGAAGACTTTATATTCCATCATTACGAGAGAGAAAAGAGGCTATTTTATCATTCTCACAAATATTTTTAGATCAATATGCCAAAAAAAGAGGACGTAAATTTAAGTTTATTAGTAAAGAAGCTAAAAGGTTATTACAAGATTACGATTGGCCAGGTAATATCAGAGAATTGAAAAACACCATTGAGCGTGCAACTTTACTCTTTAATGATTTAGAATTGCAGGTAGATCACATTCGATTCTTACAAAACGATGAGGAGGATATTAATACTGGTGATCAACCCTTGACTCCTGGCAGAATTGTTTTACCTGATAATGAGTTACACATTGAACAATTGGAACTTGAAATTGTAAGGAAAGCATTAAAAAAGTTTGATAATAATAAATCAAAAACAGCGGAATATTTGGGTATTACCCGAAGTGCACTTCGAAGTAGAATGAATAAATTATAGTTTTTTTAAGTTTACTTAAAGTGTGAAATTTTTCCCCAATTGTGGATTTTTGTCACACCCAAAAACACACTATTTTGGTGCAGTTTTGCTCACTTGTGCACTTTAGCCTGTAGAACTTATTAAATTGTGCAAAATTGAACAGTTTGATGCCAATATTTGATGATTGCTTGTGAAGTGTAATGTGTACATTATTAGCGACATAGTATTCTTTTTAATTTCTTAACTTTTTTAATCATTGTTTGGCATTTCTTTTGCCCTTTAGATGGTAGTTTTTAATTAAAAATCTAGAAGGTATGGAAGTTAGAACTTATACGCAAAATCAGAATTTATTCTCAACAGAGAACAGGAGAGACCTTTTGGATTCATTTTTATCGAATTCAAATCAAATAGGAAACGACTCTCTTAAAGCTGATCTTAATCTTTTTAAAGAGGCTGCCAATAAGAAAAATGTGCAATTTGAATTTGTTCGATTGAATAGTTTTAATTTAAACAAGAAATCATTTGACATTAGTAATGCACGTAATGCTCTTTTAGAAGCCGAATATGCAATTGCTGATTCCGGAAAATTGGTAATAGATACTCGGGATTCAGACGAGTTGCTCACCGTATTTTTAGCTGAAACCTTACACATTATCGTTCCTGCAAGTAAAATACTTCATTCCATGGACGATTTAGAGATGATTAAAGGAAAATCGGCTATTGATATTGGAAGAGGAGTGCTTAGTTTAAGTGCCACTGGAATTAATGATGAATTGAGTTTTTCTCCAAAAGCAGTAAAAACAATGGTATATGTAATTGAAGATTTGTAATTTTTTTACTAAATATATGCAAACCTCCTTTCAATTGATTGGAGGTTTTTTTATGCCAATGGATTAGATTGTTGTATGAATCTAAGTGCTTGTTAAGTGGCTTGTATTGAAGTTATTATGTTGTCTATTCTTTGTTTAGGTTTGATTTTTTTTGTATCTTAAATAGTCATGTGAAAATTATTTTTGATGGTGAGTTGATTGTTGTTATTGTATTTGGAAAACATGTTGAATGATGGTTCCATGGATCGGGTATTTCTTGAAAAATTGACACAAATTATAGATAGAAATCTGACAAACGAACAATTTGGAGTGAAGGAATTGTCCAATGAAATGGGCATGAGTCGTTCACAGATTCATCGTAAATTGAAAAAGATCTATCAGAAATCCATTAGCCAGTATATTCGTGAAATTCGACTTAAAAAGGCACAAAATTTACTACAACAAAAGGTCGCTACAGTTTCTGAAATATCATATAAAGTTGGTTTCGGAAGTCCTACCTATTTCAGTAAATGTTATCACGATTATTATGGTTATCCTCCAGGAGAAGAGGAGAAAAAAAATATCGAAAATAAGAATCAGGTTTTTGAACAGAGGAAATCAAAACGTTTTTTCCATATGTACATACTTGCCACCTTAGGTATTCTTTTTATTGTCTCATTTATCTATTTTGTAATACCTCAAATAAAAGGAGAAAGCTCGAATAAAGGTAGATTTATGGATAAGTCGATTGCAGTACTTCCATTTAAGTGTTTAAGTGATGATAGTAACAACCTTTATTTTGCCAACGGAATGATGGAAGAGATTCTTAATCGATTATCTCAAGTTCATGAACTGAAGGTTATTTCAAGGATATCTTCCGAACAATATAAGGGAAGTGCGAAATCTCTTCCGCAAATAGCTAAAGAACTGGATGTAGCATTTGTCTTAGAAGGAAGTATTCAGAAATATGAGAATAAGGCAAGGATTTTTGTTCAACTAATTGAGGCACCAAAAGATCAACATATTTGGTCCAATAAATATGATGTTAGTTTTGAGAATTTATTGTCAGTACAGTCTAAAATTGCTAAAAAAGTAGCATCAGAAATGGAAGCTGTTTTATCTCCTGAAGAACTAAGACAAATTGAGAAGATACAAACCAATAATTTGGAAGCATACAACTTGTATTTAAAGGGACGTTTTTTTTGGAATAGAAGAACGAAAGAGGATGTTACAACCAGTATCAAATATTTTCAACAAAGCATAGAGCAAGATTCATCTTACGCATTGGCTTATTCTGGTATGGCAGATGCTTATTTTATTCTTTCTTGTTGGAAATGGTATCCAGAGAAGGAAGGATTCAAAAAAGCAAGAGAGTATGCATTAAAGGCCTTAAGTATTGATGAAAATCTTGCTGAAGCACATGCCACCTTAGGAGGTATAGCATATTGGTTTGACTGGAATTGGGAAGAAGCAGGAAAAGAATACAAACGTGCGATTGAGTTGAATAATAATTATGCTACCGCTCATCAATGGTACGCTGAACATTTGAGTGCTGTTGGCAAATTACATGAAGCCATTCAAGAGATTAATAAAGCCAGAGAATTAGATCCATTGTCTATGATAATGTATAATGCTAGTGGCTGTTACTATTATCAGGTTGGAGAATATGAAAAGGCCCTTGATTTTCATCAAACTGCATTGGAAATGAATAAGAAGTTCAGATACACTCATATTGATATTTTTTATATTTATTTGAGGCAAGGGAGAGATAAAGAAGCGGTATTGGAACTTAAGAAATATTTGGAGAAAGATACTTTTGATAGAAAACATATTCCATCGATGGAACTTGCTTTTGAAAAATCGGGAATAAATGGAGTACTAATTTGGTTAATTGAATTGCAGTTAGAAAAAAATGCTCCAGAACCCTATTTTATTGCTGAATTGTATGCCAAGCTTGGGAAAAAAGAAAAAGCTTTGGATTGGTTAGAAATTGCTTTTGAAGCCAAAGTGTGTTTACTATTAATTCGACTCAAAAAAGATCATAATTTAGAAAATCTTCATTCAGAACCTAGATACAAAGCTTTGTTAGCAAAAATGAGATTGGACAATTAGTGTATTCATTTTTTCGCTTACAACATACCTTAAATGTTTTGCAAGTAAATTTAAAGTCTGCAACATACCTTCAATTCCTTAAAATTAATGTTAATATCATAGAGATATAGTTACTAGCAGCTTCCCCTTTTTCAGTGTAATTTTAATATTACGAATGAATAAGTAGGATATTCTATTTCGGTTAAAGAATTACTCATGATTATTAAAAGTTACTGGTATGAAAGCAATGGTAATTTTCGTACTGTTCTTGTTTGTAGGATTTTTAACTACAGCTCAGGATATGTCGAAATCAAAAATGTTGAAAGGAGTAGAAGTGAAACCTCCTTTATTTACAGGAATTAAGGGAACTGTAGATGTTATTAAAGCTACTGACTTTGGTTCTATTTATGATTATTTAAGTGAAAAAACTCAATATCCGGATAATTTTATAAAAAGAATAACTGAAGGAACAGCCATTATTCAATTTACAGTTTTTTCAAATGGTAATTTAGGAGATTTTCAGATTGTTAATAGTGTTTCTGATGAAATTGATAGAGAAGTGATAAGGGTATTGGAATCAACAAATGGAATGTGGATACCTGGCAAAAACAATGGGAATTCGGTTGAAATGCAAAGGGAGGTTTCGGTCACTTTTATGCGTGATGGATCAAATCATCTACAATTGGCTCATAAATATTATAAACGAGCGAACAAGAAATTAATGAAGAATAAACCAAAGAGAGCTTTGCGTTTTGTGAATTATGCAATGGTTTATCAACCATATAGCGATGCTCTTTTGTTTTTAAGAGCCAGAACTCATTTAGAATTAGGTAATTCAGATAATGCTTGTCAGGATTTTAATCGAATGAAGGCTTTAGGTTACGATTACATCGATGGCTATTTGAAAGAATATTGCGAAATTGACAAATTGGCTTTAGTAAAAAGAGATTAATCAGATTTTTTGATAATAACAAAGGACTATCACGCTAATAGTCCTTTGTTAACCTAATAGTTTTGTCAATTTTATATTTAAACGAGAGCAATACATTAAAACTTTTTACCCCAAATTTTAACAGCGCCACCCATACCAATATTCATCAATCTTTTACCGGCATGTCCAAGTATTATTCCGCAAATAAGAGCAACTGTTCCACAAATTAGTAACAAGATCTTCGATTGCAGATCGTCTATCCCTTTCCAGGCTAAAAAAGGAGTGAAGACAGATGCAATAAGCATTACCACACTATAAATGATTTTCTTTTTCAGGATAGGAGTAGTAACAGATTTAAATCTCAATTTACCATCAATCATTCCACTAACAAATGCACCAACTACAGTAAAAGGAAAAATAACAGCTGAGAATTTTGCTGTACCTAATAATATTTCCGGATGAAAATTAGGAAAGAAAAGGTTGATTAATAAAGCTTGTAAAGCGAAAACCAGCGTTGTTTGAGGAAAATGAACTGCAATAGGATGTAAATCTAAATGTAGAATTTTACTACGCCCCGGAGACATTCTTTCTTTGTATTGTTCAAAAACTTTTCTTGGTAAACCACAAGCAGGGCAAACATCTTCAAGTTCGCTTTCTTTCATTACATAGCCACAGGGCTTGCAGATGTATAGTTTTTCTTCTTGTTTTTCTTTCATTCGATTAAGTTGTTAAAGGTTATAGAGATCATAAACTTAACAAATTGCCCTAAAAATCAGATTTAAATAATAAGGAAATTTTATTGGAATTAGTATAAATAATCGACCTTATAAATTTATCTTTTCCTAATCTGTCTAAATTAAGTATTGAGGACATTCTAGAGTGTAATTTTAATATTGTTTACCCAAATCTGCTCTCTGTCACCGTTGTTTTTAAATGATTTCAACATAAACTCCTTGTCATATGTTATTTTTTGATTGAAGTGCAATTTGCCATTTACAAATACTTTAATTTTTTTCTTCAGATTCACCATTTCTGGAGAAATGTACAATTTGAAAGACATAATGTTTGAGGTGGTAAAATGAAACTCGTTGTGTTGGTATTTGGTAATGATTTTGCCAGATTTATTAGGTAAATTAAATGCAGTTTTGTTTACATTTTTAACAATCAGGCTATCCGAATCGTTGTATTCTAGCCATTTTGTGATTTTAAAATTCAAATTTTTGTGCCATACCTTATTTTGCCCAAGAGTATCTAGTTTTATATCATTTAACCAGTCAATATTTCCATTATTTTCATCGTCAATTTCCCAGTTTAATTCTTCAGGAAAAGGATTTCTACTTCTACTGTTTATGTCATCAAATATTATTTTATAGGCAGGTTCCGATTCATCAAATTCTGGAAACCAATGAGGAAAACCATTGTATCTGTAATCTTTATAATCTGCATTTATTCGTCTACATAAATTACTCAAGCTATCGTTGGCTTCAACCGGATAGTAATAATCCTGATCCGTTGAAAAATTAATAAAAGAACGATTTTTAATGTTCTCGATGAACGTACCTCCGGTGAAAACTTTTGGTTGGGTATTGAATCCAAAAAATCCGGCAAATAGTGTAGGATCTTTCATTAGATAGGAGAATGATCCTGTAGCTCCGTTTGAATGTCCTGATATAAAAATCTTATTGTTATCAATATTAATAGCTCTTTTTAGCTGCCTTATAATTTTTGGAATCATAAAGAATCCCTTATCCGACGTCATCCAGTTGTATTCTTTATTGCCTTGTGGAAAAATCAAAATAACATCATTCTCATTCGAATATTTTGTGTAGAATCTATTCCAATATTTTAGATTACTTTTTGTCTGAAATTTAGAGAAAGTGTTATAGTGAACGGCACCATGTAAAAATAGTAAAGCCGAATATTTTTTTTCAGAATTATAATTTTTTGGAAGGTGAACGAAATACGAGGATGTTAGAGTATCATTTATTTTTAAGGATAAGGAGTAATCCTGTTTTAATTTATTTTTATATGGGTTAGATTCCTTTATATGATTATATATTTTTGCAGCTGATAAATTCTTAGGGTATTCCACTTTATTGACATCGAAAAATTCCTTCTCGCTACTATAAAGTTCTTCAAAGAAGGTTTTCTGTTTGATTATAGCTTTTTTTTCCAAATATTTCCAGCGGGGATGATTCAGTAAATTTTTATAGTCATCCTTAGCATATTCTCCAATGATATAATCCCAGCCAGGATAACCTTCTTCATCTTCAATTAGTTCCGATAATGGTTTCAGAAATTTAAAAGCGATGTCGAAATTCATTAAATCATTTGCCAATAAACTTGCATTATACAATGTCCTATCATTAATGCTGTCAGAATAATTATCGTAAGCTTTTTCATATAAAAGAAGAGCTTTTTTAAGTTGTAAACTATCCTTTTTGTTTTGATTACATTCTTTAGCTTTTGCAATTAAATCAGAATAGCATTCTTGAGCTTTTCCAGCAAAACAAAAACAGATTAGAATAGCGATTAGTAAACTCGTTTTTTTCATCAATGAATAATATTTGGAATTATTATTATTAAAATCAGCGTTCTCATTTAGATCTAAAAAAATGTAGATTAGTATCCAAATAATATAAACTGAAGATGCTTATTTTCGAACTTTAAAGATATCATATCAATTGAACATTAAAAATAATTAGGTGAACTTAATACAGTAGTAATAATTCTTTATTAAATCTATTGTGGTATTTTTAAAAGGCATTTTGTAGAAGTGAATACTATCCAATTTTTTAAGATGTAACGTTATTTAATATTGCTTTCTCATTTGTGAATATTATCTCAGTTAATGTAATAAATTAACTGTGCAAAACTGCACAAATGTTCCAAATCGCACCTCTTTAAATCTTATAATGTTCAAAATTGAACGGAATCGAAATCGATTGAACCAACAACTTTCCGAAAACCTTTGCGCAAGTAACTATACTGTCCTTCAGTCTTATAAATCTTAGAAAGATTCTAGATAAGAAAGGTGCTGAATTTTTGGCATTCTGCTTGGTTAGGGAGTGAGCAACAATATAGGAACCCATTTATTTAATTCTAACAATAAAGAACTCCAATGAATGATTTAGAACACTTTTTAGAGAAGTCGGCATTAGTAGGAAATGAAAATTTAATCCTATCAACCGAAGAGTTTTCGCAGCTGTTAAAAGAAGAGCAATTCGAGTATGTAGATGTACCAAGCTTTAAACTATTAAAAGATATTAGAGCTGGCGAAAAAGGAATTGCAAATGCACTTGTTGAAGTTGATTACGCAATTGCCGAAACCGGTACAGTTGTATTGGATAGTTGCAATGAAAATAAAAGATTGGCTACCTGTCTTGCAGAAAAATTGTTAGCAGTGATTCCATTGAGCAAATTGGTTTCAAGCCTGAACGATGTAGCCGATTTTATTGAAGAACGAACAATGGATGTAGGTGGATATGTAGCCTTTATTACAGGAGCTAGCCGAACAGCAGATATAGAACGTGTATTAACTGTTGGAGTGCACGGACCTAAAGAGATGACAGTTTACATTTTGAATGATTTATAAGAAGCAGCTATGAAAATACATGATCAGATAGAAGAAAAATTGAAGGATGAGGTTTTATATAAAAACCTTAAAAATTTCGCTACTGCTTATAAAGCGTCAAAAGAGAATGCTTATAAGGGAATGGATTTTGAAGCCTTGAGAACGCGTGTTCACGATTTAAAAGACAGGGATTTAAATAAAGTAATGCAGCAATTCAACCAGTTTCGCGAGAATGTAGAGAAACATGGTTGTAAAGTATTTCAGGCTAAAACCGGCGAGGATGCATGTAAATACATTGCTGATGTAATGAAAAAACACAATGCCAAGTACATGGTGAAGTCTAAATCGATGACTTCTGAAGAAATTCTGTTGAACCATCATTTGGAGAAAGAAGGATTGCAACCTATCGAGACTGATTTGGGTGAGTGGATCCTTCAATTGGCTAATGAGCATCCATCGCATATGGTAATGCCAGCCATTCATAAAACTCGTCAGCAGGTTGCTAAAATATTCTCAGAATATACCGGTGAAGATGTTGATCCGGAAGATATTAAGGCTATGGTTGAGATTGCACGCCGTTTTTTACGCGAATCTTATTTCAAGTCGGGCGTGGGCATGACTGGAGCAAATGTCGCTGTTGCTAGCACCGGTACCATTGGTTTGGTCACTAACGAGGGAAATGCACGTTTGTCGTCAACGGTTCCTCCGGTTCATATTGTTTTGGTTGGTTACGAAAAGCTTTGCGACGATTTCAATCAGGCATTGGATATCGTGCGTGTATTACCAAAGAGTGCAACGGGTCAAACCATTACTTCATATACTACATGGATTAAGGGGAGAACTCCATCCTATAAAAATGAAGAAGGAATTAAGGAAACACATTATGTGTTTTTAGATAACGGGCGTTTGGCATTTTTTGAGCATCCTAAGTTTAAAGAAGCTCTTAAGTGTGTACGTTGTGGTAGTTGTGCGAATATCTGTCCTGCTTACGAAATGGTTGGTGGTCATGTTTATGGTGATCGATACATTGGTTCTATTGGCTTGATTTTAACTGCACTTTATCAAGGTGACGAAGCGGCTAAGGATATTTTGAAGATGTGTATTGGTTGTAGAGCTTGTTCTTTCAATTGTCCATCGGGTATCGACTTGCAAGCCTTAATCTCCGATCTAAAATTGGTAGTAGGGAAAAAGTATGGTATCAATCCTATAAAGAAGAAGGTATTTAAGAGTTTGGTTGCCAAACCAGATCGAATGAAATCGATGCTTTCTTTAGGAGCGAATTTCCAATTCCCACTAACCAAAACTTGCAAAACCAATAACGAGAAGATAATTGGTACAGTTCCAATGTTGCCGAAGGAAATGGATTTTAGAAAGTTTCCTGCTTTAGCATCTAAAACTTTTAGTAAGCGATTTTATAAAGATGGATACGATCAGTTTTCATCTGATAGAAAGGTATTTTTCTATCCAGGATGCGCCATTGAGTATTTCTATCCAGAAATGGGATTGGCTATGATAAAATTATTACAAAAAAGCGGTATTCAGGTTGATATTCCTAAGAAAGCAGCTTGTTGTGGTATTCCTGCAATTGCTTCGGGTGATCCCGATAATGCAAAAAGCATGATATACAATACAATTGATAATCTGCAGGGACCTAAGGATTACGAGGCATTACTAGTTCTTTGTCCAACATGTGGTGGAGCCATTAAACATGAGTTTTTAGATTTCACCAAGGAAGATCCAAACAGATACAAGAAAGCTTCGATGTTAGGTGATATGGTAACGCCAATCGGTAAGTTTTTAGAAGATAATAATATCAAGTTTAAAGTAAAAGGAAACAAAAAAGTGACTTACCATACTCCATGTCACGATTCCAGATCATTAGATTATTCTGCCGAATCATTCCTTTCTAACCTGTTAGGCAAGCAGTTTATTCCACTTACCGATAGCAATGTGTGTTGTGGTTTTGGTGGCACTTACTCTCTTGATTTTGCAAGCATATCCAACGGAATTTTAAACAAGAAGATTGAAAACATTCAGGCTAGCGAGGCTGAGTTGTTGGTAACCGATTGTCCGGGATGTGTAATGCAAATTAATGGCGGTTTAATGCACGAAAAAGTACCTGTTAAGGTCTTGCATTTAACCGAATTCATCGAAAATCACCTGGAACTTATATAACAATTAAAATTCAGAATATGGACTTCAAAAATAATAGAATAAGCATAGAAGAAAGTTTAAAAGACTTAAGACAAAAGCTTACTGCTTTAGATGTATTGATGCATAATAATGCACTGCTTGGAGATCCTGTTAAGAATAGTGATTCTGTTCTAAAAAACTATAGTAAATCTAACCCATTTACTTCAATTGATAAATCAATTACGAATTAAAACCTAAACTATTTTTTATGAATGCATTATTAGCTTTTTCACCAATTTTATTAACCATCATTCTGATGGTTGGCTTCAACTGGGGAGCCAAAAAGGCTTTACCATTATCTCTGCTTTTAGCTGTAGTGGTGGCCTTTGGTGTTTGGAAAATCGATATTCACCACATACTTGGATATTCTGTATTTGGCTTTTTAAAAGCAATGGACATCCTAATCATTATTTTTGGAGCAATCCTTATTTTGAATACCATGAAGTTATCGGGTGCGATGACTACCATTAATAATGGATTTAATGGTATTACCAACGATAGGCGGATACAAGCCATTATAATTGGTTTCATGTTTGGAGCGTTTATTGAAGGTGCTGCTGGTTTTGGAACTCCTGCTGCATTGGCAGGTCCACTATTGGTAGGACTTGGATTTCCTCCTTTGGCGGCGGCAATGGTTGCACTTATTTTTAACTCGGTACCTGTACCTTATGGTGCTGTTGGTACACCAATTAGTGGAGGAGCGATGGTAACTCTCGAGCAGAATCTTGCTGATGTAGCTGCCAATCCTGAGATTTTTAAAATGGCTCTTACAAAATGGATTGCCATTCCAAATGCCTTGGTCGGAATTTTTATTCCATTGTTGGGTATCATGATCATGACCAAATTTTTTGGTAAAGAGAAATCAATTAAACCAGCTCTGGCAGCAGCTCCTTTTGCAATTTTTGCAGGTTTGGCTTTTGGTATTCCTTACGTTTTAATTGCTTCAACTTTAGGTCCTGATCTACCTTCATTATTGGGTGCATTTATTGGTTTGGGTATTGTGATTTTTGCAGCTAAAAAAGGATTTTTGGTTCCAAAGAAATCATGGGATTTTCCTCCAAAATCAGAGTGGGAGAAAAGCTGGTTATCTAACGATTCAACAGGTGATACAGGTGAGGCAAAAATGGGCTTGGTAAAAGCGTGGATGCCTTAC
>Ga0209475_10001961_pt1 | contig 22689 bp, 18 predicted proteins | sample tdDd471_FD_187128 | JGI IMG/M metagenome (GOLD analysis project Ga0209475, IMG submission 187128) | Marine sediment microbial communities from the Atlantic coast under amendment with organic carbon and nitrate - tdDd47.1 (SPAdes)... | ecosystem: Environmental > Aquatic > Marine > Coastal >... | reverse complement strand
CACTAAAAAGTAATCACTTGCTAATGCTTTTACCTCAGCACTACCTTCTAGTATCTTAAGACTTAAAGTAACTATACCTTGCTGCAATAACAATAGTAAAACTCCAGCGCTAATAGCTAAAAACAACCCCCGAAAAAGCATCATAGCCATCTCATTGGTACTTTGTCGCCCAAAAGCCTGAGCCGCCATACCACTAATACTCATACGCAAAAAGGCGAATCCCCAATACACAAAATTAAAAATCACCCCTCCAAGCGCCACAGCTCCCATAAAAACAGATGAATCCTGATACCCCATTAGGTGCATATCTACCATCCCAAGAAGAGGGACAGTTAAATTGGTTAAGATATTTGGTAGAGCTAATCGAAGTATTTCCTTATTCATCAATAAACAATTAAGAAGCACGAAGATAAGCGATTCGTTATCTAAAAAAAATTTACAAAGCAATACGCACGTAATGAGTGAGATATATCATTACTCTATGAATTCAGAAAAATAAAAGACAAATTTATCTCATTTTTATTTGGATTGATTCCAGATAATAAATATTTTTGGATTCGTAATTCTTTTATTAAAATAAAACAAAATACAATATGGCTTTTGAATTACCAAAATTAGACTATTCATACGATGCATTAGAACCACATATCGATGCGCGTACTATGGAGATACATCACAGCAAACACCACGCTGCATACACAAACAACCTAAACGGAGCAATTGAAGGAACTGATTTAGCTGGTAAAGATATTGAATCTATTCTGGCAAACATTTCAAATCAATCAGTTGCTGTTCGAAACAACGGAGGTGGTTTTTATAATCATAACCTTTTTTGGACCGTAATGTCACCCAATGGTGGTGGACAACCAAGCGGTGAAGTTGCAGAGGCAATTAATAAAGCCTTTGGTTCATTCGATGCTTTTAAAGAAGAATTTAACAAAGCAGCTGCAACTCGCTTTGGATCGGGCTGGGCTTGGTTAGTTAAAAAAGATGATGGATCATTAGTTGTGACATCAACTGCCAATCAGGATAATCCTTTAATGGATATTGCAGATGTAAAAGGCACACCAATCTTAGGGTTAGATGTATGGGAACATGCTTATTATTTACATTATCAAAATAGGCGTCCCGATTATATTGGCGCGTTCTGGAACGTGATCAATTGGGACGAAGTAACAAGACGTTTTAAAGTTTAGTTTGTTCATTTTGTCTGGGAAAAAGGGAGTCCAAACGTGGTCTCCCTTTTATTTTTTTAAGTTTTTTGAAAACATAAAAATTGTATGTTTGTTTAATCCCAAGACAAATACTTAAAACGAACAAATATGAACTTTGAATTACCTAAATTACCGTATGCGCTAAATGCGCTTGAGCCTGTAATTTCAAAACAAACAATGGAATTCCATTATGGGAAGCACCATCAGGCTTATGTCAACAACCTTAACAACTTAGTTAAAGGTACAGAGTTTGAAAACGCTGACCTGGAAACAATTGTTAAAAAGTCCGAAGGTGGTATTTTTAATAATGGTGCACAGGTATGGAACCACACCTTCTATTTTATGTCATTTACACCTAATGGAGGTGGCGAACCTACAGGCACCTTAGCTGAAGCTATAAAGGCATCGTTTGGATCATTTGCTAAATTTAAGGAAGAATTTTCGGCTGCTGCTGCCACTCTATTTGGTTCGGGCTGGGCATGGTTAGTTAAAAAAGAAGATGGCACTTTAGCCATTGTTAAAGAAAGCAATGCTGGCAACCCGCTTCGCGATGGCTTAACTCCAATTTTAACATGCGATGTTTGGGAGCATGCCTATTATTTAGATAAGCAAAACCTACGTCCAAAATACATTGAAGAGTTCTTCAGTATTATCGATTGGAAAGTCGTATCAGAAAGGTACTAGCAAAGCATAATTATTAAGATTTAAAGAGAGACTTGATCACATTTTTTGTATATTAAGTCTCTCTTTTTTTACCCTTATAACAATAACTAAAAAATGATTTTATGCTGAAAGATTTAATTCTTAAAAACCGCAGCTACCGGCGTTTTCATCAGGATAAAGCTATTTCAACTGAGACTCTGCATGAGTTGATTGATTTAGCTCGACTTTCTCCTTCTGCGCGAAATGCACAACCGTTAAAATATTTCATAGCCAATACACCTGAAATTAATAATAAAATTTTTCCGCACCTCTCATGGGCAGGATATCTTAAAGACTGGGCTGGCCCTGAAAAAGGAGAACAACCTGCTGCTTATATCATACTTTTGAATGACACAGATATTTCTGCTAACTACTTTTGTGATGATGGCATTGCCTCACAAAGCATTTTACTAGGTGCTGTTGAAAAAGAATTAGGTGGATGTATTATTGGTTCTCTCAACCGCTTACAACTTCAACGTGAGCTTAAATTTGCAGATAACCTGAAAATTGTACATATAATAGCGCTAGGCAAGCCTAAAGAAGAAGTGGAAATTGAACAAATGAAAGAGGGTAACATCAAATATTGGCGTGATATTCAAGAAAAACACCATGTACCGAAAAGAGATTTAAAAGACATTATCGTATAAAAATTTGTAGTTATTCAGATGCCCGATGCATATTTTTGTGTCGGGTATTTTTATTTATATGCTCTATCATCCAACCAAAAAGACCTTTAATTGTTATAATGAAATATAACACCACATAGTTAAAAAAAATCGCTGCCCATGAAAAGTTATATTTTTAGCCTAATAATAGTATTTACTGTTGGTGTAAATTCTTTCGCACAGGTCCAATCAAATGATTCATTGCGGATAACAGGAATTGTTTTGGAGCAAGACAGTTTAAGTACTCTCCCCTATTCCCGTTTTAACTTAGATACACAAACATATATGTCTGATGAGAAAGGGCAATTTTCTTTCTGGGCAAAAGAAGGGGAGATCGTGCGCTTTTCTCACCTTGGATTTAAAGATACCTATATTCAAATTGATGACTCATTGGAACATCGAAACTTTATGCTAGGCGTTTTTTTAACACGAGATACCTTCCAGATTAGTGAAGTAATCGTGATGCCTCGTTATGAAAACCTATCATTACAAGCGAAAACAATGCCTTTGATCATAACTCCCGATGTAGCTTACGCAACAAATAATGTAAGAGCATCAACACATCAGGCTTTAACTCAAACGCCGCTAAAAATGGATGCTGAAATGAATCAGCGCATGGTATTACAAGAGCGCACTTGGGGTACGGTATATAAAACACAGATACCTCCAGACAGAACAATTGGTATCACCTCAGAAAATATGGCACAAATGCGCTTGTTCTTGCCAAAAGACGAACAGAAAGTTAAAGAAATAACTCTACAACCACTTAATAGGAATGAACTCGATCTCATATTAAGAATATATGAAGAACGGATGAAAAAGGACATTCCATTGCCGTAAACGATATACCCAATAAAATCGGTTAAAATCAGATAAATATCAGTTGCATTTTAAAAGAAAATAGTCACTTTTGCATTTTGCATGAGATTGGTCTATCAAATACATTACAATGGAATTTACTTTAAACGGAAAAAAAGGCTATTCTAAAGTAGAATCATACGACGATAATACTACAGAAGAATTATCAAATCACTATTATAAAATTTTAGATGCATTGGGTGAAGATACTTCGAGAGAAGGACTTGAGAAAACACCTCTTCGCGTAGCTAAGGCGATGCAATTTCTTACACAAGGCTACCACATGGATCCTGAAGAAATTATTAAATCAGCCATGTTCAGAGAAGATTACCAACAAATGGTAGTTGTTAAAGACATTGAACTCTATTCGATGTGCGAACATCATATGTTACCATTTTTTGGTAAGGCTCACGTTGCTTACATTCCTCGTCATCATATTACCGGCTTGAGCAAATTAGCCAGAGTAGTTGAAGCATTTGCGCGTCGCCTGCAGGTACAAGAGCGTTTAACAACACAAATTAAAGACTGTATTCAGGAAACATTAAATCCGCTTGGAGTAGCTGTCGTTATTGAGGCTCAACATATGTGCATGCAAATGCGTGGTGTTCAAAAGCAACATTCTGTAACAACAACTTCAGACTTTACAGGAGCATTTCAAAAGAATTTAGCAACACGCGAAGAATTCTTTAATATCATTAGCTCTAAACTGAGATAAGAAGGTTTTAACATACCAGTAAGCCCACTCAATACTTATTGAATGGGCTTTTTTTTTCCCACCTGGTAAATATGAATTAAAAAAAGCCGGCCCCAATGGAACCGACTTCAATAGATTTGGGTAATATTTTTTTAAATGCCGAATAATTTAAATCCGACAGCAAACGTCAATACATCTGTTTTTTGTCCAATAGATACTTTTGAGATATCCTTCATTCCCCATTCGTAACGAACATCAGCTGTTAAGCGCCAGAACTCCACTCCGGCGCCAGCCTGGAAAGTCCAATTGGTCTTCTCAACTCCATCGTATTCTGGAAAATCAGTAACCGTTTTTGCATTAAAAGAAGCAACTGGTCCTGCAATACCATAAACACTTGCTACTTTCAAATCGAGCAATCGTACATTTACTAACAAGGGTATATCCCAGGTATGGTATGTTATTTTCTCACTAATACTTTCCTCCATACCAAACTCATCAATGCCTAATTTTATATCGGTTGTTTTCTTGGCATAATACAATTCAGGTTGAAAAGTTAAATTTCCTACTAAACGTATACGTCCGTAAGCACCAAATAAAAATCCACTATTAGCTTCATTCTTGATTGATTGTCCATCCGGAATGTCACTTAATTTGATTTTTGTGGAGTTAAATCCTGTTTTTAATCCAATGGCCACATGATCTTGTGCCGAAATAGAGGCTACCAATACGGTAAACACGAATAATACTATTGACTTTTTCATCTTTCTATAATTTATGGTATAAGTTTAAATTCTGCACTTTCATATGACATTCATATTAAAGTTTGCACGTACGCAACAAATGCTGTAAGGAAAGATCTGTTGATACGACTAATAATATAAAACAAATATAAGAAGTTGTTATGAATTATTTAAAACCAATTATTACGCTAATTATAATATTCTTAAGCATTCCGTTAATCGTTGCTCAGGAAGGCATCCAATTAAATGAAAAAGCTCCATTATTTGAAGCTAAAGATCAAATGGATCAAACGATTTCTCTTGAAAAAGAGTTAGAAAAAGGAAAAGTAGTCATTCTATTTTATCGAGGCCAGTGGTGTCCGTATTGCAACCGCTATATGTCGGCCTTGCAAGATTCGCTTCATCTAATCACCCAGAAAGGCGCTAAAATAATTGCCATCACTCCTGAAAAAAACGAGGAAATCAACAAAACAATTGAGAAGACCAATGTCTCATTTTCTGTTATATACGATGAAGGACATAAAATAATGGATGCATATGATGTAACATTTACAATGAGTAAAACCAAACATATTTTGTACCAAACCTACGGCATCAATATTAACGAAGCTAGTGGCAATAAGGATCTCGCTTTACCTGTACCCGCTACATTTATTATTTCAAAACAAGGAATAGTGATTAACCGTCATTTTAATGAAGATTACAAATTAAGGATGTCTGTAAAAGACATACTACAATCTTTATAGTGGGCCTGTCTCAAATCCTTTATTGTCTATATTCAACTTCAAGTATGATGTAGTTCTTTTTGTCAATGTATAAATAAAGCGGCAGTCCCTCGCCTCCTTTATAACTTGTTGCCTTTCTTATTAAAGTGAGGATATAATAATCCCAGTCTGTTTGGCAGCATTGTTCGGTACAACTTGTACCAGTAATTCGAATATAGCCGTTTGTATCGGCTTCATATGTACCTCGGCATGAATTAACCGATAAATGAAGTAAAAACTCACCTTGCTTAGGAAACGAGATACTAATGTCATTCTTTTCATGCTTATCATCAATTGGATAAGACGGTGCAACAACCTCGTTAACAGTCCATTTATCTTCGAAATTATGTGCACTTGAAATATAGGTGGTAGGGTCGCAACTAGCCACAAGCATGAGAACTGTCCCTAATAAAAATAGTAAGAATTTGGTTTGCATGTTAGGTTTTAATAGAAAGACAAGCGCAAAGATAACTAGTTGCATCCAAAAAGTAAATAGTTACAATCAATGACTAATTATATTCTGATTTAAGGAGTAAAAGTAAACTTAAGCTTTACCTTATCTTCAGATGGGAAACCTCTGTTGGTAGCAGCTTGCCACTTAGCACCGTTTCTTATAGCGCGTATTACCTCTATGGAATAAGCTTCATCAGGGCTACGTTTAATTTTAATATCTTTAATATCCCCTTCATTGCCAATTGTAACACTAACCACCACTTGTACCTTTTTTCCTTTACCCTTTTTCGGATAACGTAGTTCTTTCTCAATATTAATAATGTAGGCATCCATCCCTCCTTCTGGTTCGGCAGGTATAAACTCATTTATTCGCCGTTGCTCTTCCTCCGGTGTATTAACCGTTATAACCTCACTAAGCGCATAATACTCTTCCTCCATTATGAAATTCATCGAATCCTCAGTATTTTGAACAACCTGTTGTGGCATAAATCCTATAAAATCAACCACTACAGGCTTTGAAGTATCATTAACTGGAACTTGCATCTTGTACTTACCCTCAGTATTAGCAACAGTAGCTACCTGAGTACCTTTAACATAAATATTTGCTCCTGCAATCGGACGTTGATCCTTATCCAAAACTTTTCCTTGTATGACACGTAAGTCATTAGTTGACGCAGACCCAACCGCACCATATAAAGGTTCACCCCGTAAAGTACCGTAATCAACTTTCATAATCTCTTGTTCAACCCGGCTACCTTTCAAACTATCAGAGGACTGTATATATTTAACTTCCTCACTCTTTGCTACAGTAACTTGATTAATCGGCTTTAAATGCAAACGCTTCTTACGGACTTCTTTGAGTGGTGCTTGTACTTTATCTGTCATCACTACAGGTATTTCAGAAACTTCAACATCCTCCAAAACATCTTCATCATCACTAACAGATAATTCTTCCATTTGGGCTTCTTCCCGTTCATCATACGTATTCTCATGCTCAACAGGTGCTTTGCTTTGCGATACCCTGAGTGGTTCTTCCGGAACAAAAAACCAAAGTACCGAAACAAGACCAAGTACAAGTACAATAGATGCAGCAACGGCTAAAGCTGAACGATACCCAAACGCACGCCTGGATCTAATTAATTTTCGATGTAGTGTTGATAACTCACCACTTAACTCATCGGGTGCTAAGGTGGATAATCCATCTAATGCATCCGACTCAAAAGCATCCTTCAAGATCTGCTTTTCAAAAGCATGCTCCTCTCTTTCATTCATTTCCTTATTTAAATACTTTTGAAATGAATTAAGATCTGTTGATTTTATATGCTTTTTACCTTTATGCATTATTAGCCTCGATACAGATTTTTAAATTTCTTTTGCCATTCTGAATATAGCTCTTCACTTTTTTTATGTCGAGCTTAAGGTTTTCACTTATCTCTCGATAGCACAACTCTTTAAAATAAAACAACTCGATACACGAGCGTTGCTGCTCTCTTAGCTTTTTCAAACACTCTTGCAAACGCCGATCTAATTCCTCGGGCTCCCAGCTATCATTAGTAAGATGCATAGCATCACCCGATTCCATAAAAGAAAGTTCGTTTTTTTCAAATTCTTTCTCCTTCCGAAGCTGAGCCTGTTGACTACGAATTTGCATTAAGCAGTAATTCTTGCAAACCACATATAACCAAGGCTTAAATACATCTACCTGCCTTACCAAAAGTTCTTTGCCCAATTTCTCATAAATTTCCATTGCGGCATCCTGTGCATCCTCTTTATTTTTTAAATACTTAAGACACACCCCAAAAACCAGATGCATATAACGCTGAAATAAAACACCTAGCACCTCTGTATTGCCAGTTTGTTGGAATTGCCCTAACAACTGCTCGTCACTTTCCTCCTTATTTTTAAACCACGTTACTCTCATAATTTACTCTGGTGCATCTAAAATTAGAAAAAAATATCAGAAATATTTATGGAATCGGATTAATGCCTGCATCCTATAGTCAAACAGTTTAATTTAAAACTCTAAATTATGAAACGATTAGCTATATTATTTGCAACTGTCATTTGTCTGATTGGCATCAATATTCAGGCACAAAACAGAACTATAACCGGACAAGTTACTGATGAAGAAGGTAAGCCCATCCCAGGTGTATCTATTATTGTTAAGAATACACAGCTGGGTGCAATAACTGATATTAAAGGTCAATATACCATCACAGTTTCAAGCGCAAAAGATATTCTACATTTTGCCTTTATTGGTATGATACCTCAAGATATTAAAGTCGGAAGTAAAACAGTTATTAATGTGGTCCTTAAAGCCGAAGTTTGCGAAATGGACGAAATTATGGTGGTTGGCTATGGCACACATAGGAAAGAAGTATTTTGTGGCGCTGTTACCACAACAAAAGTGAGAGGGAGTAAAGGAAGAAGACCAAGATATAAAAAACATTCAATGTACTATTCTGCCCCTATGCAAGAATTCAATACAGAGAATTATGCTTCAATTACTGAAAATGGTTATAAACAAGTTACTAATGAGCCCTTATCAACCTTCTCTGTTGATGTTGATCGGGCATCATACACTAATATTCGTCGCTTTCTAAATAGTGGGCAACTCCCTCCAAAGGATGCTGTTCGTATTGAGGAAATGATCAACTATTTTAACTACGATTATGAAAAGCCAAATGACAATCACCCTTTTTCTGTTAACTCTGAAATCGCCACTTGTCCATGGAATACGGAACATTATCTACTTAAAGTTGGCTTAAAAGGTCAAGAAATTGAGAAAGACAATTTACCTCCATCCAATCTTGTGTTTTTAATTGATGTTTCCGGATCGATGAATAGCTCGAATAAACTACCACTGTTAAAATCCTCATTCCGCTTATTGATTAATGAACTACGACCTGAAGATCATGTTTCTATAGTTGTATATGCCGGAGCAGCTGGCTTAGTGCTTGAACCAACTGCGGGCAACAACAAAAAAAAGATATTAGAAGCCCTTGATCAACTGGAAGCAGGTGGGTCAACAGCTGGGGGTGCTGGTTTAAAGCTAGCATACGCAACAGCAAAGGAACAGTTCCATAAGGAGGCCAATAACCGTATCATTCTTGCAACAGATGGTGATTTTAACGTTGGTCAAAGCTCCAACTCCTCTATGGAGGAGTTGGTTGAGCAAGAACGAAATAATGGCATTTACATGACTGTACTTGGTTTTGGAATGGGGAACTACAAAGATGATCGTATGGAAATAATTGCTGACAAAGGCAATGGTAACTATGCGTATATTGACAACCTGCAAGAAGCTCAAAAAACCTTAGTGAGTGAATTTGGAGGAACTTTATTTACCATCGCGAAAGATGTCAAATTCCAGATCGAGTTTAATCCGTCAAAAATATTAGCTTACCGCTTAATAGGTTATGAAAACCGTTTATTGAACAATGAGGATTTTAATGATGACACTAAAGATGCCGGTGAGATAGGCGCCGGCCATACAGTAACGGCGCTGTACGAAATCATTCCAATTGGAGCTAAAGATGGGAAAGAATGGGTAAAATCAGTGGATGACCTAAAATACCAAAAACTGAATAAGCGAAATTCATCAGATCATGATAATGAATGGCTTAGCTTAAAATTACGATACAAAGCCCCCAAATCCTCAAAAAGTCAATTGATGGAATACACGATTTCTGGTGAAATAAATGACTTTAGCACAGCCAGTCATGATTTACGTTTTGCGGCTTCAGTGGCTGGATTTGGTATGCTATTACGAGATTCGGAATACAAAGGAGATATTACTTACGAAACGATTATTCATTTAGCAAAAAATGCACGAGGAGAAGATGAAGATGGTTTTAAAGCTGAAATGATTCGATTAATAAAAACGGCTAAATCATTAAGTTCCCAAATGGTAAGCATGCAATAACACCTCCAACAATAAATACCACAAGGCTTGACACCAGCATTATGTTGGTATCAAGCCTTTATTTCTTTTCATCCTTTATTCAAGATTGTAAGAATAGAAAAATATTAAATTTGCGGACTAACAGAATTAACTATCCTTTCTACAGACATAAAAAAATGGACGCAACTGAATATCTTGCCTTTCTACCCTTACTGATTTACGGTATTGCTTTAGCTGATTTATTTGGCGAATGGAAACGACTTTTTGAACCAAAAAACTTATTTATCCCCTATATTCTGCTGACCATCATGTTGACAGAGTTAGCTGTTTATAACGTATTTGCTTATGCTGAGTTAGTGGATAACATGCGTAATATCGAGTACTATGATTACCTCATTAAGCTTATTCCTCCGTTTTTATTTATGCTATCTATAAATGCCTTCACTCCAGATAAAGGCGATGACACCAAAACCTATTTTATTGAACAAATGCCAAATTTCTTTACCCTTTTGGCAGCGTTTATGGCTACCCATTTCTTTTACGATTTTGCCGAGAATACCTTGACGATAGTAAGTCGGATTATAGGCATTGTTGCCGTATTAATTGCCGGTTTCAGCCGAAAAATATGGATGACCTATATTCTTGTCGCTATTTGGCTTATATTCATCTATTTCAGATCTGGGCTCACTGTAACCCTGTAACGATCATATGGCTCCCTGATCAATCATAGCTTCTGTAACTCTTTGAAATGAAGCAATATTGGCTCCATCCAAATAATTAATATTGCCATTTGCTTGCATACCATATTGCCTGCACAACTGGTAAATTCTTTCCATTATATCTTGCAAACGGGTGTCAAGCTCATTATCCGACCAATTCACCTTCATTGTATTTTGAGCTAACTCGAGAGCTGAGATAGCAACTCCACCAGCATTGGCAGCCTTACTTGGCACATAAACCAAATTTGCATCCTCAAACAAATCCATTGCTTCGGGAGTACAGGATTGGTCAGCGGCTTCAATAATATATTTGCATTTGTTTTTGATCAACTGTTGTGCCTCATCTCCTTGTATTTCATTTTGTATAGCACACGGTATAGCAATATCACAAGGCACTTCCCATGGCTTTTTATTTTCATAATATGCTGTGCCTGCATACTCAAAAGAATAAGGTCTAATCATATCCTGTGAAGTCGCTCTAAGCTCAATCAAATACTCGAGTTTATCACCACTAATACCATCGGGATCATGAATATAGCCATCAGGTCCGGATAAGGTTACCACTTTAGCACCAAGAGCAGTAGCTTTTTTAATAACACCCCGTGCAACATTACCAAAGCCTGATACAGCAATTGTTTTTCCTGCCAAAGTATCATTATGCCTTTTCATCAGAGATTTTAAGAAATAAACAACCCCATACCCACTCGATTCTGCTTTTAACCGGGTGCCTCCCCAATCGGGTGCTTTACCAGTAAAAGTGCCATTATGCTGATGACTCAATTTCTTATACATACCAAATAGATAGCCTATCTCGCGGCTTCCAACACCAACATCTCCACCAACAATATCCATATCTGCACCTAACACATCCCACAACTGTAACATAAAGCTTTGGCAAAAACGCATTATCTCAGCTTCTGACTTTCCTTTAGGGTCGAAATTAGCACCTCCCATGGCTCCCCCCAATGATAAAGACGTCAGACTATTCTTAAACACTTGCTCAAAAGCCAGCATCTTAACAGTACCCAGACTAAGTGCCGGATGAAAGCGCAAGCCACCTTTATATGGGCCTAAGGCATTATTGTATTGCACCCGATAACCTCGGTTAACCACCACTTTACCCTGATCATTAAGCCAGGGCACTTTAAATATAATCACCCTATCTGGCTCTGTCAAACGTTCTAATATAGCCGAATTACTCAATCTATAATCATCTTTGATACGTTCACCAACAGAGTTAAGAAAGACACGTACACTTTGCGTAAATTCAGGCTCATCAGAATTATTCTGTTCCAACTGTAATAAAAAGCGTTCTAGAATCATGATAAAAAAGTTAATTATGGTGTTGGCTTCATTCTAAATTAAAATCAGATGACGAATCATCATCTTGTATCTCATATTTCTCAGTGGGGCGCATTACCACGCCTATCCCTTTCTGCCCATCAATTTTTACCGTACTAACTTCTGGCAATTGCACATGTCTGATGTATTCATCTTCATACACTGCCGACAGACTATCCAGATAATCCATATCAATATACCCATCACCAATAGATGGTGTTACAGTAAAGTAACCGACTCGCAAACTGGTTAAATTCTGAAAAAAGTGTGTTCCCTGACTCGGATCAACACGGTAATTTTCTAATCCGGTTTCAATGATAACACGAGCTCCTGAAATTTGCGTCCATTTTACAGGCACCCCCAACCAAGGATCCTGTGATCCCCATCGTCCCGGACCAATTAACACATAAGGTTTTTGATTAGTATGAAAAGGCGCGTTTAACTTATCAATTATCGGAACCAGATTAGTATTATTTGCAGGATTAAATACATCAGGTTTAATGTAAATAACGTCTTTAATATCATCGATAATACCATTCCCCAACGCCGACTTAGAATATATTAATGTCTCTTCCGGTTGTATCTCCTCCAAATTCTCTGTTATAGATTCTTTAGTATCTACAATTGGGCGTATCTGCAACAAATAAAACACAGGTGGATGACCGGCTGGTGTCTGCAAATCAACAGCAAACTCAACTTCAACAGGCTGATTCATTTCCTTTTGGCCAATCTCCAACACCTTATTAATGATTGGAGCCAATGGAAAGGCATCGTATTTTAGCACATTGGCAAATGTAATTAAGCGTAAACCCTTCGCCGTTAAACCATCGCGAATCATATGATTATTGTAATCGTAGACAGAACCTAGCCAGCGTAAAGTTCCATGCTCTTCTGCCTTTTTTAAATCAAGCTTCTTAATATTAATTGAATCATTAACCGATGGGTGAAAACTTGAGGAGTTGAGATCAAGAGCAAAAAAGCTTTTCTGCGTTTCTCGAACGGCCATATCGGTGCTTGATAATTGTAAAATCTTCGTTGGATACTTAGGTGAAAAGCGCAATGATGCACTTCCTTCAACAATATGCTTACCCAACCCCATCGCTACATTAACTGTTCCATGTTCCGCTTTTTCCGGCTCGATAGGATAAAAATTAACTGATCGTCCAACACCGGAGATGGTCGGATAAAATACATCGCCATGCTGCTGCCCCACTACTTCCTGAAGAACAATCCCCATACGTTCTTCATCAATCACATTCATGGTTGCTTCCATGTAGCGCTTGCTGGAATTATAAAATGCAGAAGCATAAACACATTTAATTGCATTGCATAGCTGATCAAGTACCACACTATCATCTTCGCTTTTTGCAATCATATAAGTAGAGTAAATACCAGCGAACGGCTGATAATGACTATCCTCCAACACACTAGAGGAGCGAATGGCAATTGGCCCTTTTACAATAGATATGAATTTATACAAGTCACCATGGATACGTTCTGGTAGGTGAGCTGAGACAAAGGCCTCCAATATTTCTTCATCTGATATTTCGGATAAAGCTGTTGGATACAGCTCATTTGTTTCCATAAACTCATCAAACACATCTGTACTTAATACAACAGTGCGAGGAATGGTAACAATTACATCATCATAAGCATGGAAAGCATTATATTTCTTTATCAGCAAATTAAGGAAAGCTAAACCACGAGCTTTACCTCCAATGGTGCCATCTCCTATTCGTGTAAAAGTTAGATATTCATCAAATTTCTCACGATAAAACTTCGCAATAATTCCTCTGGCTTTGCTGTATCTAAAATTGGCAATGGTATCAAACAAGAAACGTTTTACAGCATCAATATTTTTAAAGTCATCAACCTTTAGGTATTTTATTACTTCTGCCACCGAAAACAAAGCACGTGCATTAAGCCATTTCGACACATGATCGCGCTGAAAATGATAAAACAATGACTCATCGGGTATCTGAAACAGGCTATCCTGAAGCTGCTTTAGGTTACTTACGCGTCCTACCTCTTTACCTGTTTTGGGGTCGACAAAGACAAAATCGCCAAATGCTAAATACTTATTTATAAAATGCTTAATGCGGCGTAACAAAGAAGAAGAATGCTTATATAAAAAGGCCACTTTTAATTCCTTCGCAACAGCTTCAAGGCTGCGATTTGATGATTGCAGTAAAAACGGCATGTATTTATTACGCTTCTTCACATGACGGGCCAACTTAATACCGGCCTCAGTATCTTTTATTCCATCCTTTTCGTAAGACACATCTGAAATAATACCTAAAAGGTTGTCTTCATATTTTTCATAGATCTCCAAAGCCTCCTCATATGTACGCGCTAATAGAATTTTAGGTCTGCCACGCATGCGCATCATTTTTTGGTGCTCATTCAGACCTTCATCCATAAACTTTTTAGCCTGAGTAAGAATGATCCGATAAATTAAAGGCAGATAACTGGAATAGAAACGTACTGAATCCTCAACCAACAAAATTGCCTGAACCCCAACCTCTTCTACATCATGCTGCACATTCATTTCATCTTCAATTAGCTTAATAATGGCCAACATGATATCGGCATTACCTAACCAACAGAAAATATAATCAATAGCACTCGTATCTTCCCTGCTCATGCGTACAGATACTTCACGAGAAAAGGGTGTAAGTACTACAATAGGAATCGACTCATACGATTCCTTCACTTTTTTAGCCATTGAAAAAGGATCTAAGCCACCTATACTAAGCATGGTAATCACTAAATCAATCTGTTCCTTCTCTAGCACATCAAATGCCTCTTCCGATGTCTCTACATGGATAAAATGAGGGGGATAGCGCAGATTAAGCGACACATATTCATTGAATATCTGTTCATCTATCCGGCCATCCTCATCCAGCATAAATGCATCGTAACCACTACAAATAAGTAGAACCTTATGTATGCGCCGCTGCATTAAACGTCCAAATGGTGTTTCAGCAAAAAAATTTGTTTGAGAAATATTTAATGATTCATTCATTCACTTTCGGTTATCTATGTTGTTTGCTTAATGTTATGATGGCCTTTCTTTTTTTACCATCCATGCGCATGATCAATGGATTATTAAAACGAATATGTTTAAAATAAGTGGTTCGATCAATTTCTTTTTGATGATTTAACACCTCCCATTTCACCATTGCATCTTTAGCACTCTGATGAACAGAACAATACCCTACCTGCATTGAGGTTACATTATGAAAAAAATGTGACCCACAAGATGCTTCTAAAGGATAATTTTCTAAATCGGTTTCTACAATCATCTTCGCATTCGATATTTGTATCCAGGAAACAGGTATACCTATCCACGGGTCACGTGTTCCCCATCGCCCCGGACCAATTAATATATAATGGCGTTTCTCCTTTTTCATTTTTGCATTAAGTCGCTCTATTTCCAATGCCATTTCACGCGTTTTTGCTTTATCAAACGCATCCCTGTCTATATAAATGATGTCGGTAATGGTTTTGTTCTTACCATTACCCATACTTTGGTTCGATTCTAATATAATTTTTGTCTGATCTATGCGCTCCATATTGATGGAATAGTTCTGAGCTCCACCTAATAAAGGCTTTATCTGCAATAAGTAAAAAGTAGCTTTTCGCTTGTCATCTTTATTTAGATCAACTGCAAACTCAATCTCAACAGGAGCTCCCATGGCTTCTTTAACCACATCTAAAACAACTTCCAGAGTTTTAGCCAAAGGGATGTACTGATACTTTAGAATATCTGCAAAATTTAAAACCCGTGGTCCTGGTTGATCAAGCCCAGCCTGAATGGTATTGTTATCCGGATTAAAAACCGACGCCAAATGCCGCAGAGAACCCTGCATCTCAGCATCCATTGCATCCAGGCGCACCATACCAGCTGTTTCTCCTTCAAGTAAGTTAAGCTCTAGCTTTTTCAGATCGATGGCATAAAACTCTGTTTGTGAATTTTTGAATTGATCCTTGGCCGAATTGTTATCCAACTCAGGATAAACAGGGCAAAAACGCAATGCTTTCTCACCATCCACCACATACTTACCAAAACCAAGAGCGATTACAGCAAAACCATCTTCAGGATTCATATGTCCAAATGAATAATAGTTATAAGATTGAGCTACTCCACTAATATGAGGATAAAACACATCTTCATACCGATGGCCAACAGCTTCTTGAATAACAACTGCCATCTTTTCTTCTTCCACCTTAAAATCAACTGCCTCAGTAAAAGCACGCGCATTTTCACTAAATACAGAGGCAAACACCAGCTTAATGGCATTACACAACTCTTTTAATCGCTCGTCAATTTTAGTATGATTATTGGGTAAAAGGTAGGTTTCAAAAACACCCGCAAAAGGCTGCTTTTGGCTATCTTCTAACAAGCCAGATGATCGTACGGCAATTGGTGTAGTAAAAATAGTAAGCAGACGTTTCAGGCGTTGTTCCAATGACTTTGATAAATCTCCCGACAGAAACAACTTCTTAATTTGATGGTACGATAAATCACGAAATATCAATTCGTGAAAATTATTTCGTTCCATAAATAACTCAAATTCGTCAGTTCCGATAACAGTGGTCCTTGGAGTTTTTATATTGATCCCTGGCACGTGAGCTTCAAAATCGAAATTAAATAATAGGGTATTAATAAAGGATAAACCACGCCCTTTACCACCTAAGGATCCACCTGAAAGGCTAACAATATTAGCATCTCCAATGGTTTCTACCTCATCAAAATCAATCACTTTACCTTGGTTTTTCTCTTCCCTGTGATGTTGTATTATTTCAAGCAGATAAGAACGCATTTGCTCAGCATCTTCAAAATCACTAATCCGGTAAGGCGCTATCATTTTTGATATCTTCATTTCTCCTCGAGCCATTAACCATAATGAGAAATGGTTTTTACGTGCATGGTAAACAATAGACTCAATGGGTACTTTTCGCATATTTCGCTCAAACTCCTTTAAGTTACTGGCTACTGCTATGGTTCGGCCATTAGCATCTTTATAAGCAAAATTTCCAAAGCCTAAATAGTGACTAATAAAGGTCTTGATATCCTGAATAAGACTTTCGGAGTATTTGTTAATAAAAACAGTCTTCAATTCATAGGCATCCTGCGAATATTCAATTTTTGAAGATTGTAAGATCACCGGGAGATCCTTAATATGCGTTTTCACATAATTAACCAATTCAAAACCGGCATTAGCATCCAATTGCCCATTATGCGAGAACTCTACATCCGAAATTAAACACAGAAGATAATCACGGTATTTTTCAAATATTTCCAGGGCTTCCTCATAATTGCGCGCCAGTAATATTTTAGGCCGCGCCTTTAAGCGCAAAACGCCATAAAGTTCATCCTCACGAACATCATCAATTAAACGCTTGGTTTGCTCAAGTACACTGGAATAAAGCAAGGGTAGATATTTTGAATAATACCGTACCGAATCCTCTACCAACAAAATAACCCGAGCCAAACCAATTTCAGTATCATTCTCCACATTTACTTTATCCTCCAGATGAAACACCATAGAAGAGAACACTTTAGGATCACCATTCCAAACAAATATTTCATCTAAAACACCAAGCTCACGTTGCCGGGCCTGAAAATACGGAATATCCATATCGTTATTCAACAACATAAAAATAGGGATATACGGAAACTCTTTTTTCACCATCTGACTCAAATCCATTGGCGACTGTTTCTCAACCCCAACCATTACAATAATTAAGTCAAAATGCTTTTCATTCAATTTTTCCATCGCCTCATCATAGGTTGTTACCCCGGTAACACGTGGTAAGAGCGACAAGTGTAACTGATAAAACCCACCCATTACTTGTTCAGTAAAACGCCCTTCATTCTCAATAGCATACGCATCGTATAAGTTGGCAACCAATAAAATTTCCTTAACTCGAAATGGCATTAAATCGTGGTAAATATCACGAGCTGCATTATTTCGGTGCATAAAGTTCTGAAGCAAATGCTTACTATTATGTGCTCCTCCAATTGTATTAATTGGTTTAATCGGTTTCGCTTGTCTTGTAAAAGGACGACGTACCTTTTCCATCAGGTTGCGGGCTTCCATACTATTGAGGTAACCCTCTATCATATTACCAATATTGGCAATTAAATCATTTTCTTCATTCAGAAACAGCTCTTCTTGTGTTTTAGCTAACTCCTTAAGGTAATAGATTTCAATAGCTCCTTGCTTCCCATTAATTGTTTCAAACCGGTAACGAATTAGCCATGGTGTTTCGATAAAGCCACTGCTCAGAAATTCTTCTTTCTCAAGCACAATACGGGCCACTGAATAATCAGGATGTTGCATGCCAGCCGGCAATTGCTCAACAATATGACTTAAGGTATATATCACCGGCATCTGTAAGGCAATTATTCTCGACGTTTCATTAATCGCATGAAGTTCTTTAACGCGTTCTTGCCGTTCAAATTTCTCTTTTTCTGCCAGATTAGCATTCAGAAAATCAGTGATCAAACGCGTAAGGTTGATTAGTAAATCACGTTCTTCAGCTAAAAATGGATCACCACTTATAGAAGCAAATTCACGTACATAAAATACATCTATAGATCCTGTGCCGCCATCGGAGGTTTGAAAGCGCTGTGTTTGCACCCACTCAGTTTCTATAAAATATTCACTTGAATATTCTTTATCATTATAGTTTATCCGTGCTACAGTATACTCCGGAAACTGCCATCCTAGTGGAATGACGAACGCAATTTGTTGCAATACATCATCTACCGATTTACCCTCATTAATAATACGGGTAGTCCGATTGATGGTGGATAATTCTTTTAATCGCTCTAAAGATTCAGAATGATTCCGCTCGGCCAAGATGCGATTTATATAACCCGACAGCATCCTTGCCAACTGATTTAACATCGAACGCTCATCCCTCAAAAAATAACCTTCATCTTTAATTGGATGTTCTTCCAGATAAAAGGCATCAATTACTCCTTTCTCGCCATCAATGGTTGAAAAGCGCTCTGTCATGCCATTACCTGATTCAATAAAGCCATTCGTAGCGAACTCTAGTTTCTTATAACGAATACGTATTTTTACATCTTCAAAAGCAAATCCTTTAGGTAACACGCCAACGACTTCCTCTAAAACCTCATCAACAGGATTTTCTTGCCGTAAGATTTCATTAACAGCATCCAGAAAGGTTAATACACGTTCAGAATCAGATACCGAACTATTGGTTAAATTCGTTTTCATGCGTTGATATTAATTTTCTTTTATCGCATGGAACTCGCTAATAAAATCAATTACTATGCTTGTTTCATATGATGTGAATGAGAAGACATGTAAATAGGCTTATGGCAGTTTAAGTTACGTAAAAAGGTTTAAAAGTGCATTGCATTTCATTATCGCCTTCATATCGTGCCCAGTTATTGTTAAAAAATAATTCAAGATAAAATTTACATTGAACACACGACTTAATTTCGCTATTTGAATAATTATTCCTTAACTTTTTTCTGTTAAAAATAGAAACCATACCAATCCTAATTTATTGACAAAAGGCTCAAGGGTGAAAATTTATAAGCATTGCTATTTAAGAGATTAATTCCATACAATATCATTAATAACCCCTTAAATGCTATTATTATGTCACACACGTCTTCCTTAGGTACTTCGGCCTTTATGGCTGATTTGATGGCGAAGAATCCAGCCGAACCTGAATTCCATCAGGCTGTTCACGAAGTGGTTGAATCCCTTGACCATTTTCTTGATGAAAATCCCATGTATAAACATGCGCGCATTTTAGAACGCATTGTTGAACCCGAGCGCATAATAATGTTTCGTGTTCCATGGGTTAACGACAAAGGCGAGATGTGTGTTAACCGAGGCTTCCGTATTGAGATGAACAGTGCCATAGGTCCTTATAAAGGAGGCTTACGCTTTCACCCAACTGTTAATCTCGGCATTTTAAAGTTTTTAGCTTTTGAGCAAGTCTTTAAAAACAGCTTGACTACACTGCCAATGGGTGGCGGTAAAGGCGGTAGTGATTTTGATCCCAAAGGAAAATCAGATAACGAAGTTATGCGATTTTGCCAGAGCTTTATGACTGAATTGTATCGTCATATTGGCCCTAATACCGATGTGCCAGCTGGTGACATAGGTGTAGGTGGGCGTGAGATAGGCTTTATGTATGGGCAGTACAAACGTATTGTCAATGAATTTGCTGGAGTATTAACTGGTAAAGGCTTGAATTGGGGCGGTAGTCTGATTCGACCAGAAGCAACGGGCTATGGTAATGTCTATTTTGCTCAGGAAATGTTAAAAACCAAGGGTGAGAGCTTTAAAGGTAAAACAGTATTAGTTTCAGGATCGGGTAATGTGGCTCAGTTTACCGTTGAGAAAGTGAATGACCTTGGCGGAAAAGTTGTGACACTCTCTGACTCAAGCGGCTACGTCTACGATTCGGATGGTATTGATGCTAATAAACTTAAGTTTGTTATGCATCTCAAAAACAACAAGCGCGGGCGCATTAAAGAATATGCGGATAAATACGGTGCAAAGTATGTTGAAGGAGAACGGCCATGGGGCGAAAAAGCAGACATCGCTTTACCTAGTGCTACCCAAAATGAGATTAACGAAACTGAAGCTTTCACGCTTATAGCAAATGGTTGTATGTGTGTTTCCGAAGGTGCTAATATGCCTTCTACACCTGAAGCCATACAGGTATATTTAGATAAACGTATCCTGTTTGGACCAGGTAAGGCTGCTAATGCCGGTGGTGTCGCCGTTTCAGGCCTTGAGATGACACAAAATAGTATGCGCCTTAACTGGACCCGTGAAGAAGTAGACCAGCGTCTCCAAACCATTATGCAAAGCATCCACTCAACTTGCTGCCAGTATGGCACTAAGGATAATGGATTTATTAATTATGTTGATGGGGCGAATATCGGCGGTTTTGTAAAAGTGGCCGATGCGATGATGGCGCAAGGAGCGGTATAATCAATTCCTTAAGTGGGGAAAAGCACTCCTTGGATGGGAAAATTGACTCCTTAGGCGGGATAATTAACTCCTTGAGTGGGATTATTGATTCCTAGAATGGGAAAATCGGTTCCTTGGGCGGTATAATTGGCTCCTTAAGTGGGAAAATTGGTTCCTTGAGCGGGGAGATCAGTTCCTTAGGGCGTACGACCAAGTCCTTTGAATATATGATTGATTGGGTTAGTAACTAAGCAATAATTAGCACCCGATAAACAAGAAAGTTTATCGGGTGTTTTTTTGCATTTATACTACCTTAGCGCAAGGTAAAGAAAATCCTTAAAGTTGACTATCCCCGGGACAAGCGCCGAGGAATTCGTATGATTAAACTACTGAAAATGCTGAAACTCACTCCTCTTTTATTTGTTATTATTCTGCTTCATGCATGTCAAAACAAAACCAGAGTAACACATATTACAACGCCAACCTTTAATGCTGATTCGGCCTATCACCATATCAACAAACAAGTTAATTTTGGTCCGCGTGTGCCCAATACTAAAGAGCATAAGTTATGTGCCCATTATTTAGCCAATGAGCTAAAGCGCTATGGTGCCCATGTTATAGAGCAACAAGCTGAGGCAACAGCCTTTGATGGTACAAAACTACACATCACAAACATTATTGGTGAATATAATCCTGACGCTGAAGGGCGCATATTACTATTTGCTCATTGGGACACCCGCCCCTTTGCCGATCACGATCCAAATCTTTCGTTATACAACACCCCCATTGATGGCGCTAATGATGGAGCCAGCGGCGTAGGCGTGCTACTTGAAATAGCCCGTTTAATTGGTATAAATGATCATAACCTGGGAGTTGATATCATTTTTTTTGATGCCGAAGACTATGGACAACCCAATAATAGTTCATTTCATCAGCAAGAGGACACCTGGTGCCTTGGTTCTCAATATTGGGCGAAAAATCCACATAAGGCCAATTACCATGCTCAATATGGCATATTACTTGATATGGTAGGAGCTAAAGATGCTACCTTCTATCAGGAAGGTTTTTCAATGGAAATGGCTCCTCAATTGGTCAATCAAATGTGGATGCAAGGTCTTACAAATGGTTATTCTAACTATTTCCGACTTGAGAGGAGTGGCAAAATTACAGATGATCACCTCTATGTTGGTGCGATTAGAAAAATCCCTTGCGTTAATATTATTCAACAATCAAAAGATAAAAACGGCGATTTCTCTTTTGGTAAGTATTGGCATACACACGATGACACAATGGATAACATTAGCCGTAAAACCTTATTTGTTGTTGGCCATACTGTTCTAGAAACCATATACAAACATTAACTTGGTAAAATGAGAAATGTATGACGAAAAGAGGAAGAGCGTGGAGCCGGTGAGTTAAAAGAGGATTGACCTGGGGTGATTAAAAATGTATGGCAGCATTTTATTATTGAACAGTTTAAACCATATTGGGAGAAGAAACACCAGGTATTGGATGCTCAATAATACTTTGAACAGATATTAATGCAGTATGCTAGGGGCTTCGGTCCATGGTCGTACCATAGTCGTACCATCTTCGGATATGGGCCCCTTTTTCCGAAGATGCCCCGAAGCAAACTCGAAGATGTATCGAGCACGAT
>Ga0209475_10001960_pt1 | contig 22715 bp, 13 predicted proteins | sample tdDd471_FD_187128 | JGI IMG/M metagenome (GOLD analysis project Ga0209475, IMG submission 187128) | Marine sediment microbial communities from the Atlantic coast under amendment with organic carbon and nitrate - tdDd47.1 (SPAdes)... | ecosystem: Environmental > Aquatic > Marine > Coastal >... | reverse complement strand
AACGCAACCAGAATGGAAATTTCGAAAATAAATCGAACAACAGGCAGGGCCAACAACCCAGTCAACAGCCTTCTACCAATCAGCAGCAACAACGACAGTCCCAACAGAGTACTAACCAAAGGAACCAACAATTGGAACGCTCACACCAGAACAGGTCCACTGGAACACAAAACTATAACAGATCACAACAGCAACGAAGCAGTGGCGGAAGCCGTGGAGGAGGAGCCAGAGGTGGCGGAGGCCGACGATGATAATTGGCTGAACATTGAACAACTCATTTTAAATAGCTCTAACATAAAAAACCCAATAAATAAAGTCAAATACTGTTTATAAAAAATACACTGAACTTTCATGAAACAAATAAGCACTTCAATTTTACTCATCCTGTTCACGGTCACATTGGTTTATAGCCAACAGGATACACTGGTTTATAAATACCGTCGAATGTCCATTGATTACCAGCAGTCGGTGAAAATGGCCGAAAAAGGTTTGGATGCAGCCAATTCACTGGTGGATGCATCAAAGGCCGGCTTTTTACCTCGCCTTGATGCAGATGGCAATTATACCTATTTTGGCAATCCCATACAATTGGGTGCAACAGAAGAATATCCCACAGGGCAGGATCTAAGCCATATGTATGAGCTTGGATTATGGATCTCGCAGCCTGTATTTACAGGTGGTTATTTAAAAAACACCAAAAACATGGCCATGGCCCGGAGCGGAATAGCCCAGAGTTACGTTGGGCTAAGTGAGCAAAACACCATGCTTGAATCCGACGCAAAGTACCTGACACTTGTAACCAAAAAGGAAATCAGTGAACTCACCATTAAATACCGTGACGCTATCGGACAATTCCAGCAGGTAATTCAAGACCGGGTCGACGAAGAAATTGTAGGGATGAATGAACTTTACCAGGCCAGGGTAAGATACAACGATGCACAGTACGAGGTGATTCGAATGGAAAAAGAGTATCGTGTAAGTTTGATGGAGCTCAACCGATTAATTGGCCTGCCATTGGAAACAGCGTCACCACACATGGACTCGTTACTGGTGGTAAACTGGAACCAATCCGTTGAAAGCATGGTGGAAAAAGCTTTGCAACTTCGCCCTGAGGTGAGTTTAAGAGAAAACGAGATGTCGATGAACCAGTATGACGAAAAAGTAACTGCTTCAAATTACAACCCCCAATTTAACGTAGGAGCCGGAGGCACATGGGGATCCCCAAGCCCTGGCTTATCAGTCGATCCCGGAACCAACTATCATGTAACCGGCAGACTTGCCATTCCTATTTTTTACTGGGGACAGAAAAAAGACAAAGTGTTTGCAAAGGAGCAGGTTACAGAGCAATCGAAACTGGAACTTGAAAAAACCGTCGATATGGTTACACTACAGGTAACCAGGGGATATTACGAATTGCAAAGAACGCAGGAACAGGTGGAATTCGCGTTCAGTTCGTTGGGTAATGCATCCAAAAATGTGGAGCTTATGCTCGACCGTTATCAGGAAGGCTTATCTTCAGTTTTGGAGGTGCTGGATGCGCAATTATTCTGGCAAAAAAGTTACCTGAATTACATCCAATCTAAATTTGAATTGAATGTTGCTTACTCTTCTTATCTGAAAGCAATGGGTGAATTAAGTGTATCACAATAATCGAAATAAATAAAATCTATAAAAATGAATAAGTTAACAATTGTATTTACTTCCCTGATCGGACTTTTTATGCTGGCAAGTTGTGGATCCACAGAAACCCAAAAAGAACAAAGAATAAGACCCGTAAAAACCATAACCATTGGTGATATGGGTGATCCAACAGGAAAGGGATACCCGGGAGTTACAAAAGAAACCCAGGAGTCTGAATTGTCGTTCAGGGTTGGCGGACCAATAACCAAACTAAATGTAGTCGAAGGTTCAAGAGTGAAAAAGGGTACTTTGATCGCTGAGATAGATGCACGGGATTATCTTGTAGCTGTCCAGTCAACTGAGGCAAGGTATAACCAAACCAAAGCTGAATCAGATAGATTTTATCGCTTGTGGCAGAAAGGTTCGGTAGCAAAAAATGATTATGAGCGTAGGTTTGCAAATTTCCTTGAAGCAGAGGCTGCCTGGAACGATGCAAAAAATGCTTTGACTGATACTAAGCTTTACGCCCCCTATACCGGGTTTTTTGGGCCAAGATTGGTCAATCTGGGAGAAGAAGTAAGGCCCAAGCAAACCATTACCACGCTGGTCGATCTTTCGGTTATTGAGGTTGATGTTACCATTCCCGAGCAGTTGGGTGTTCAATTGTTGAATTTCGATACTTATGAGGTCCATATAGAAACTTATCCTGACATAGTTTTTAATGCTTCATTAAAGGAACTTGAAAAGAAACCTACCGCTGAAGGCTATCCTTTACACCTGTTCCTCGATCATAAGAATAATCCGAACGACCCAAATCAGCGTAAAGTAAGTGCCGGCATGAGTTGCCGTGTTAACATAACACTAAAGAGACATGAGGATGAAAAAGGAAAAATCATCGTCCCGATTACTGCCGTGTTTGAAAGCGACCAGGATGACAATACTGCTGTTTGGGTTATTGATCCAGGAAAGAGTACAGTTAAGAAACAAACAGTTGTCATGGGAGATCTTATAGGAAACAACGACATCCAGATTGTTGAAGGCCTCGCGAACGGACAACAGATTGTTGTTGCAGGAGTACACAGACTTACCGAAGGTGATAAAGTAAAAGTACTCGAATCAAATTAATTATTGATTGTTGAATTAATAACACCCAAATTATGAATATTGCCGGATACGCAGTCAATAATAAACAAATCATAAATTTCTTTCTTATCATTACACTGATAGGTGGTGTTTTTGCATTTGATATGCTTGGCAAAAGGGAAGATGCTCCTTTTGTTATTAAAGAAGCCATTTTTATCACCTATTATCCAGGTGCCAATCAGTACGAGGTAGAGGAGCAGGTTACAGAGATCATCGAACGTGAACTACAATCGCATCCTTTGGTAGATTGGATAAAATCCGAATCACGACCCGGATTCAGCTACATCAAAGTAAGTATGTACCAGTATATTCCTAAGGAGGAATTTCAACAAATCTGGGATGAGTTGAGACGTAAGGTATTGGATGTTCAGCCTCAATTACCAAAGGAAGCAAGCACTATTTTAGTTAACGATGACTTTGGTGATGTGTTCGGCATCTATTATGCACTTACTGCCGATGAAGGATTTACCTACGAAGAACTGGATGACTATGCCCAGTATATTAAACAAAACCTGGCTACTGTAAAAGATGCTGCAAAAGTAGAGTTGTTTGGAATTCAGGACAGGGTAGTGAATGTTTTTATTTCAGAACAAAAGCTGAGCAATTCAGGCATAATCCCCGCTAACATTCAGGAGGCTATTACATCGCAAAACCAATTTGTTGATGCCGGTCAGTTTGAAGCCGGGAAAATTGAGGTAAGGATTGATGCCATTGGAACCTTTCAATCTCTTGAGGAGATCGAAAACCTTATTATCACAGGTAAGGAAGGCAACCAGATTCGCTTACGTGATCTTGCTACCGTTGAAAAAGCTTATAAAGATCCCCCGGGAACTATGATGAGAATGAATGGCAAGCCTGCGATCGGGCTTGGTATTGCGACACGTATAGGTGGCAATTCAGTTAAAATGGGAGAAAAGGTCCGCCAAAGGTTGGATGAACTGGAAGCCATGTTGCCTATTGGCATCGAATTAAATGGAATTTATTTCGAAGATGAAGTTGCCGTAAAGGCCAACAATGATTTTATAATTAACCTTATTATTTCTGTCAGTATCGTTGTTTTTATCATTTTACTGGCCATGGGAGTTAGGGCAGGGATTCTCATTGGGTCAAGCCTGATTTTTACCATCATGGGAACGCTTTTATTTATGATGCCGGCAAATATTGAACTGCACAGAACTTCGCTGGCAGCGATTATCATTGCCATGGGTATGCTGGTGGATAATGCCATTGTGGTAACCGACAATGCACAGATACGAATTAAGAAGGGCATGAAACGAAGGCAAGCCCTGGTGGATGGAGCAACAATACCCCAATGGGGATTGTTTGGGGCAACTATTATCGCAGTGTTGTCATTCTTGCCATTGTACCTTGCTCCTAATAATACTGCCGAAATCATCAAACCTTTGTTTGTGGTACTCGCCATAGCTCTTATGTTAAGCTGGTTTTTTGCTCTTACACAAACACCTGTTTTTGGCGACTCGATACTAAAAGAATCTACAGGCGGAGACTCAAAAGACCCGTATGACACACCATTTTACAATAAACTTACACGCTTTATAGAAGGTGTAATTGCATGGCGATGGATTACAGTTACAGCAGTTATCGGGCTGTTTGCTTTGAGCATGTACCTGTTTAAATTCGTAAAAGAAGATTTCTTTCCGGCAATTAATAAAGCTGAGTTCAAGGTTGACTACTTTGTACCACAGGGTAGCGATATCCTGGCTCTTGAATCGGATATCAAAGAGATGGAAGACTTTCTCCTTTCCCGTGACGATATTAAAAATGTATCGATTAGTTTGGGTGCAGCTCCGTTGCGATACTATCTTGCTACGGTAGCGTGGAGCCCTCGCCCGAATTATGCAAATCTTCTCATCGAGACTTCTGACTTCAAGAGTGCAGATACGGTAATGGTAATTTTCAAAAAATATCTAGAGGATAATTACCCGGATGGGCTGTCCATTTTTTACAAATTTAAAGTTTCTCCTTACCCCGATGCTGTGCTTGAGGCAACATTCCAGGGACCTGATCAAAAAGTATTGCGGGATTTGACCAACCAGGCCAAGGCAATAATGAAAGCAGAGCCGCTGGTGGAAAATGTCAGGGATGGATGGGGAGAAAGAACCATGAAATTTGAACCCGTCTATTCACAAAATAAAGGTAGAATTGCCAATGTTACCAGAACAGAAATGGCAACTGCACTTCAGCGGATAACAGATGGGCAGCAGGTAGGAACATATCGTGAAAAAGACTGGGTAATGCCCATTTTATTAAAAGACCTTAACAAGGACTATTATGATTACAGTAACCTCGGAAGTTTGCCCATCATGTCATCTACTGGTAGTGTAGTTCCCCTGGAGCAAATCACCGACGGCCTTGATTTAGGTTGGGAAGAAAGGGTAATCACAAAATACAACCGTGAGTTGTGTCTTGCTGCACAATGCGACCCAATCCCAGGAATCGGGAATAAGGAAATTGAAGCTATTCTAATGCCCCAGATTGAAGCTATTCCTTTACCGCCAGGTTATTCTTTGTGGTGGGATGGAATTTATGAAGACCAGATGTTGTCACAACAAGCCATTGGGTCACAAATGCCCATTGCGATAATTTTAATTATTTCGATCCTGATGTTACTCTTCGGCGATTTCAGGAAAATGATTATCGTTGTTTTGATGGTTCCCCTTGTCATGATTGGAGTATCATTTGCATTCCTTGCCTCAGGATTATTCTTTGGGTTTTTTGCAATCCTGGGTCTTCTTGGTTTGGTAGGTATGGTTATTAAAAATGCCATTGTTTTGCTCGATCAGGCTGACCTTGAGATGAAGGAAAACGGGAAATCAAAGTACCAGGCCATTGTACTGGCAGCCCGATCCAGGGCGATACCTGTTTCGATGGCAGCAGGAACAACCATTTTAGGTATGATACCTTTATTACCCGATCCAATGTTTGGCGGTATGGCGGTAACTATAATGGGAGGTTTGTTTATTGCCACATTACTAACTATTATTGTGTTACCGGTATTTTATGCTATTATTTTCGGATTGAAAAGAGAAAAACTTTAATTAACAAATAAGCAGGTACCAGTGTCCGATGAAGGAACTGGATGAATTAGCTAACAAAGATTAAATAACAAAACCACCTCTGAATGGGGTGGTTTCTTTTTGCTGTATCTTAAGCAAACTTTACGATTTTTACCGGATTTGATCTTCCTTTGACTTTTACCTCGAGAAAATCTTCAGTAAGTTGTGGTGGGTTGTCCAATTTAGTATAAACCTCTTCGGTGATAATTAGCCGGGAATGGTAGGTTTTATTCAGCTGTTCCATGCGGCTTGCAATAATAACAGGATTACCGGTTATCGAATATTGTTTTCTTGCTTCATTCCCAACATTTCCGGTAACCACAAATCCAGCGTGTAGGCCAATACCAATTTTGGTTTTTTGGATTACACCCGCTTCATTGCGCTCTTCCACCTCACGAAGGATTTCTTTTGCAGCAAGATAGGCATTCTGGCAATCGTTGCCACGAGATACCGGTGCTCCAAATGTTGCCATAAAACCATCACCCAGCAGTTGATTGATGTTCCCGTTATACTGCTGTATGATGTCGATCATAAATCCAAATACGTTATTTTGAAAGGCAATCAGTTCTTCCGGGCTAAGTTTTTCAGCCATTGGAGTAAAATCCCTTATGTCGAGAAACATGATGGCAACGAATCGCCTCTCACCTGGTTTATCGGAGCTGTTCATCAGGAGTTCCTTTGCAACATCAACTGATACCTGCTGGCCTAACAACTTTCCAATCTTTTGTTCTGCTTCAACAAGTTTACTTTTAGTCTTGTCAAGATCACGGTAGGCAATGGTTAGCCTTTTGTGTTTTCGGCGTTTAGCAAAATAAAAGTAAAGCGTCACCAAGGTGCCAAGGAGGATCAACAGGGCAAGAAGTACCAGGGTGTTGCGCAGCCTGATCTCCTCCTCTTTTTCGCTTTCTATTGCCTGCACATTAAGGTCAGCAATTTTCTTTTGTTGTCTGAGTAAAAGAATTTCACCCTCCCTTCGCTTGTTTTCTGCAATCGTATAAAGGCTATCTGCCTCCATCCTCAGGGATAGGTCCTGGTATAATTTGTAATAAGCCAGAGACTTTTCATAGTCCTTTTCACGGGCATAGTTATCTGAAAGCTCTTTAAGATGTTGTTGCTCGGTACGCAACGAATCCTGCAATGTTTTTTCAGGTTCCGTTTCCATTACCACCGACCGGGGTATACTGTCCCTTGCTTGATTCGTGGCAAGACTATCCGGATCAATCTCCTGAATGGCTTCACCCAGGAACTCTTGTGCTTCTTCATGCCGATCAAGGCTATCAAGCAGTACTCCAATTTGCAATTGTAGTTCACTGATCCTCTCTGCATCTCCCTCATTCCTCAGTAAATTAATCGCCTTTTCGTAATGTTTAATAGCCCCTTCAAAATCACCTTTTTTTGCATTGTTCTCAGCCATCTTAATTTCGGTTTGGATCGTGAGATCTTTCGAGGTATTACTTATGGCCTCACCCACCTTCAAATTACCAAAAGTCTTCGAAAAGAAACTTTCCTTGATCTCTCCAGAATCAATGAGGGCCTGGATCTCAGAAAGGTAAATTTCAGCTTCATCGAGGTAGGTAGTATCACTTATTTGTATAGAAAGTGATTTCGCAGCTTGGAGATTCTCCTGGGAATCGAAATAATCACCTTGCTCGTAATATATTTTACCGAGCTGAAGGTAGGCCTTCACCAGGTGAGGGCGCTCGTTTAGGTCAACATTTGTATTGGCCTCGGTAAAAATATTTTCTCCCAAACTAACGGCTTGTTTCCCATATTTCACAGCTTTGCGCGAATTTAGTGTATCGTAATGCCCGGTCAGAACATTCAGGGCAATCAACTTTTCAAGACCAAAAAGTTTATTTAATTTGTCTTCGGTTTGCTCAATCGAAATTTCCTGTCCATAAGTTTGCTTAAAGAGTATAGGATAAACACTTATTGCCAGGATCAGGAACAACCTGATTGTTTTCAAAGTTAATCGCAGGTACAGGCAGGATAAAATCCTATTAAGATTGCATCCATCATGTAATTTAGTTTTAATCCTTCGATCAAGTATCAGCATCAATTCTCTACTTTTTTAGAGATGGTATTCGTTGTTGCGAAAATTGTTGTCAGCCATTTAATTATGCATTAGGTCTTTGGGCAAAAATACATTAAAGATTTGATCTTTATAAATAGTAATAAGATCGGTTTCTGTTAGGTAACCAAATCAATAAAACTGGATTCAGCAATTGTAATGTGATTTGCAACAGAGCAGAAACTAGAAATCATAGGGTACATTGATATCCTTACCAGTACTAAATAAACGAGGAGAGGATCCTTCAAAAATTCAATAGTTTTATTTCCAATTTGAGTTTATTTTCAAAGTTTTTTACTCACCAGACTAAAATTGATTTATTTCCTCACCCCAATAAGTGGTTTAACTCGACGAAAATCCTAAATTTGCCAAGGCTATTGCAAAAAATCAAAACCAGAGTATCTTAAACGCCGGAGCATGAAAAAAAACATATTACTCATCCTGATCTTTTGTTTTTCAAATTTTCTGTTACCGGCACAAGATTCGCTTGTCAATGATCATCCTGTCCGTGTTATCTCCTACAACATTCGTTTCGACTATACGGCGGATGCTGAAAACTCCTGGATTCACCGCAAGAGTAAGGTGGTAAGCTTGCTCAGGTTTCACGGGGCAGAGATCTTTTGTTTACAGGAAGCCCTGATTAACCAGGTCCGGGATATAGAAGAGGCCTTTCCCGGGTTTGAATACTATGGGCCTGGTCGCAACGATGGCAAAGAGAGCGGGGAAGCCTGCCCGATATTTTACAGAAAAGACCTTTTCGAAATTGAAGATTCAGGTACTTTTTGGTATTCAGAAACACCAAAAAAGCCAGGAAGTATCGATTGGGAAGCAAATCTCCCCCGAATTGCAAGCTGGATTAAACTTATCGACCTTTTTACAAATCTTGAATTTGTTGTGGTGAGTACACATTTCGACCACGAAAGCCAGTTATCGCGAAACAACAGCGCCCGGCTATTGAAAAGCAAACTCAACCAAATATCCGATAATATTCCGGTAATTATTTGTGGTGATTTCAATGATCGTCCTGCCACGGAAAGTTACTGGCAAATGTTATCACCCTATAAAGGACTTGAACTTTATGATGCCCGGTCGCTCACTGAGCAAAATCACCATGGCCCCGATTTTACATTTATAGGGTTTGATTTTGAAGGTGTTTCGGGCGACATTATCGATTACATTTTCGTTAACGACCTATTCAGGGTTATAAAACATGGCTACCTGACAGATAATTGGAACGGTATTTTTCCTTCCGATCACCTGCCTGTTTTTGTTGAATTGAATTTCAATTAAAAAATAAACATTCAAAACCACAAATAATGAACAAAACCAACTCAATGAAGGCTGCTCCCATCTTTTTTGCATTTTTATGCATGGGATTTGGCGATGCTGTCGGACCTATGGTAGGCCTGGCAAAGGATTCCTTTCATCTATCAAATTTCGTTGCCCAACTCCTAACATTCAGTGGCTTTATCATGTTTGGCATTTTGTCTATTCCATTGGGTGTTTTCCAGGACAAGAAGGGCAAAAAATATATACTACTCCTGGGATTATTGGTAGCATTCATCGGATTAACCATTCCCATCCTTAATGGGATGTACGGCCCCAAAGTGGCTTTTGATGCAGCCTCGAATACGAAATTTTACATGCTGCTCATATCCGTACTATTATTAGGTGCCGGAGCAACCATTTTACAGGTTGCGGGCAACCCCATCATGCGCGATGTTTCGGCACCAGGAAAATTCTCCAGCAACCTCTCGCTCGGGCAATCCATCAAAGCCATCGGATCGTCTTTGGGATTTTTATTGCCTCCTTTTGTTGCCAGCTATTTCGGTATGGACTGGAGCATTCTTTTCCCAATTTACGCAGTTCTTATCCTGCTGACCTTTTTATGGACAAAAGCAACACCTATTACTGAGAAGAAGGACCCGGCTGCCCATCCCGCTTCTTTCGCCAGTTCAATAAAGCTACTCGGAAACCGCTACGTACTATTGATGGTTTTGGGTATATTTTTGTACGTTGGAGCCGAAGTGTCGATGAGTTCACAAGTTCCCATTTTGATGAATGAAGCTTATGGAATCAAAGATTTCGGATTATGGATTAGTTGGGCACTATTTTTCCTCCCCATTTTTCTGGGCCGGTTGGTAGGCTCAGGAATTCTCAGGTTGATAGATGCAGGGAAATTTCTGAAGATTACAGTACTCCTCTCAATTGCCGGCATTGTGATGTTATTGTTTGGAGACAAAACCATAGCATTTATTGGGATTTTTATGGTTGGGTTGGGATTTGCAAATATTTTCCCATTGATCTTTTCTATCACCATCGAGCACATGCCCGAGCGAACCAACGAATTGTCAGGGTTGATGGTGACAGCTATTGTCGGTGGAGCATTCATACCTCCAATCACAGGTTTTGTAGCCGATCAGGCCGGTATTCTTGGTGGCTTTTTTGTGCCACTCTTATGCATTATTTATATCACTATATTGGCTTTTACCCTGGCCAACAAAAAAGAAACTGCTTAATCCGATCATGAAAAAAACCAATGTTGCCAGGATACTCGATCAACATCACATCGAATATAAATTATTTAATTACGAGGTTGACGAAAGTGATCTGAGTGCCGAAACCGTTGCAAAAAAGATCGGTCAACCCGTTGAGAGTGTCTTTAAAACGCTTGCGATTCTGGGTGATAAAACAAATACCATTGTTGCCATTGTTCCCGGAAATGCAGAAGTCGACCTGAAAGTTCTGGCAGCTTTGAGCACAAACAAAAAGTGTGCTATGGTTCCGATGAAAGATGTGCAAGTTCTAACGGGTTATATCCGTGGCGGTGTATCACCACTAGGGATGAAGAAAAAATACCCTACTTTTATTGACAAATCGGCCTTTATCTTCAATAAAATATATTTTAGTGCTGGAGTTCGCGGCACTCAAATTGAAATTTCACCCACTGACTTGAAAAAGTTGATTGATCCCGTTATTGGAAAACTCACTATCTAAACCCCGTAGTAAAAGTAATCATGATAAACAGAAGAAAATTTATCTCAAAGGCCTCGGTTAGCTCAGTAGGAATGCTTGTCGGGTCAATTTTTTTAAAGAACAAGTCATATGCTGCCCTCCCATCCGGTGAAGGAAAAACATCAGGCCCTCTTGTAATTTCAACCTGGAATCACGGCCTCGCTGCCAATGATGAAGCCATGCGGATAATTTTGAAAGGCGGACGTGCTGTTGATGCCGCTGAAGCCGGTGTTCGTATTCCTGAAGCAGATCCAAAAAACCTGAGTGTGGGGCTGGGCGGTCTGCCCGACAGGGAAGGAAAAGTAACACTTGATGCCTGCATTATGGACGAATATGGAAACTGCGGTTCAGTTTGTTTTCTCGAACACATCGTCCACCCCATATCCGTAGCCAGACTCGTGATGGATGACACACCACATATAATGCTTGCTGGTTCAGGAGCATTGCAATTTGCAATCGACAATGGATTTAAAAAAGAAAACCTGCTTACTAAACAAGCCAAAGAACTATGGGAAGAGTGGAAAATCGAATCGAAATATCAGCCTGTTCCCAATAGCGAAAACCATGATACCATCGGATTAATAACAATTGATCAGAAAGGGAATTTATCAGGAGCCTGTACCACCAGTGGAATGGCCTATAAGATCAGGGGTCGTGTGGGCGATTCCCCTATCATTGGCGCAGGACTTTATGTGGATAATGAAGTGGGTGGGGCAACAGCAACAGGAACAGGAGAACTTGTCATCAGGACTGTTGGCAGTTTCCTGGTTGTAGAACTCATGCGAAACGGATATCCTCCACAAAAAGCTTGCGAAGAGGCTGTTCGGCGGATTGCCAATTCCAATATTCCGGATATCGAAACTCATCAGGTGGGATATATTGCCGTGAACAAAGCTGGTGAGACAGGAGCATTTTGCCTCCAACCAGGATTCAATTATGCCCTGCATAAAGATGGAAAGAATGAGTTAATAGATGCTGGGAGTTATTTTAAATAAAGTTCAGGATTAAAAGTTTGGAATTTTAGTGAAAATCAATAATTAATGAAACGATATAAACTAAACCACTATGGACTGCAAGTCCTTAGGTTTAAATAACGAATGAAATTCGTTTTGAGATAATTATGAAAATTGATTGAGGTCAGATGCTTGAAGTCGGAAGCGAAAAAGTGTCACAAACTTCTGGCTTCGATCTTCCGAAATAAAATATTTATAGAAACTGAAATTCTTGCACTAAAAGTGCATAGTTTCAACTAACAAATGAGACCAATGAAATATACAAAAATCTTCTTGCTGTTTATCATTTTAGGAATGATGGCCTGCACCAGTGAAAAAAATGACATCGCTCAATATGTCGATCCGCTCATAGGCACCGATGCACATGGTCATGTATACCCGGGGGCTGCTACTCCATTCGGAATGGTACAATTAAGCCCCGACACCCGCAAAGACAGTTGGGATGGATGCTCAGGATACCACTATTCCGATAGCACCATAATGGGATTCAGTCATACTCACCTGAGTGGAACGGGAGTTGGCGATTACGGAGATATCCGTTTCATGCCAACTGTTGGTGAAATACAACTTAATCCAGGCACCGAGGATAATCCTGAATCAGGATATCGTTCACGTTTCAGCCATGATGAAGAGGAGGTTTCAGCAGGCTTTTATGAGGTTGAACTGGACGATTATGATATTGAAGTTGAACTAACATGTTCTCAAAGGACGGGGTTTCATGAATATGAATTCCCTGAAACCGACCAGGCCAACATTATCATCGACCTTACAGAGGGCGTTACAAGCGACCGTATTTTAAATTTATGGATTGAATTTGTAAGTGATACTGAAATCCAGGGACTCAGGCAAACAAGTGGCTGGTCTAAAAACCAATACGTCTTTTTCAATGCAGAATTTTCAAAACCATTTAATGCTTACGGCGTTGCTCATGATGGCAGCCCAATGGAAAAGCCAGGCAGAGTTATTGGAAATGATATAAAAGCATGGGTTAGATTTAATACAAAAGACGATGAGGACATCCTGGTTAAAGTTGGAATTTCGGCTGTGAGTGCTGAAGGAGCAAGGAACAACCGGCAAAAGGAAATTCCACATTGGGACATCGACAAAGTGAGAGATGAAGCCCGACAGGCCTGGAATCATGAGTTGGGAAGAATTGTTGTGGAAGATACCGATGAAGACCGTAAAAGAGTTTTCTACACCTCGCTATATCATTCGCTACTTGCCCCAAACCTCTACAGCGATATTGATGGAAAATACCGTGGTCATGACAACAACATTCACCAGGCTGAAGACTTCGAAATGTACACCGTATTTTCACTCTGGGATACCTTCAGGGCAGCGCATCCTTTATATACCATCATCGACCAGAAGCGAACCAATGATTTTATCAATACAATGATTAAACAATACGAGCAAGGCGGATTATTGCCCGTTTGGGAACTGGCTGCAAACGAAACCAATTGCATGATAGGCTACCATTCTGTTCCGGTTATTGTAGATGCATATATGAAAGGAATCAGGGATTTCAATGTGGAAAAAGCCCTGGATGCAAGTATCAAAAGCGCTATGCAGGATCAGTTTGGATTAGACAGTTATAAAACAAGAGGTTATATTCCTTCGGATGAGGAATCAGAATCAGTTTCGAAAACACTTGAATATGCCTACGATGACTGGTGCATTGCGATGATGGCTAATGAATTGGGAAGACAAGATGACTATGAGCATTTTATCAAAAGGGCTCAGTATTACAAAAATATTTTTGACCCGGAAACGGGTTTTATGCGGGCCAAAGCAAACGATACCTGGTTCAGCCCATTCGACCCATCAGAGGTAAATTTTAATTATACTGAAGCCAATTCCTGGCAATACAGTTTTTTTGTGCCTCAGGATGTTAAAGGTTTGATGAATCTATTGGGTGGACCAGATACAACGACTGATCTCCTGGATGAATTGTTCAGCGTAAGTTCGGAAACAACCGGAAGGCACCAGTCGGATATTACAGGCTTAATTGGCCAGTATGCCCATGGGAACGAACCCAGCCACCACATGGCCTACCTGTACAATTATACCGGCCAGCCGTGGAAAACCCAGGATGTAGTGAGAAAAATCATGGACGATCTGTACACTTCGAAGCCCGATGGCTTGTGTGGAAACGAAGACTGCGGACAAATGTCGGCATGGTATGTTTTTAGTGCAATGGGATTTTATCCTGTAACACCGGGATCGAATATTTATGCCATTGGTAGTCCTTTATTCGAGAAAGTAACACTGAAACTTGAAAATGGAAATGAATTTGTTATTGAAGCTTCAAACATTACAGAGGATAACAAATATATTCAATCGGCTACTTTAAATAACGAGGATTATCAAAAATCATTCATTTCTCATGAAGCAATTATGGATGGCGGAATCATGAGGTTTGAAATGGGGAATCAAGCAAATAAGAACTGGGGAACAAAAGAGGGAGACTATCCCGTATCCGAAATAACTGAGCACCTGATCACCCCAGTCCCATTCGTCAAAACAGGTGAAAAAGTATTTTTCGAAGAACAAACCGTTGAACTGGGATGTGCTGATCCAAATGCCAATATCAGATACAGAAAAGCTGGGTCGAATAGTAAAGTTCAATATCAGGAATACAATGATCCTTTGCAATTCAGCGAATCCACAAAAGTGCATGCTTTTGCCAAAAGTGAAGGCCAGGAAGATAGTTTTGAAATCTCTCCCGGTTTTTTAAAAATACCTAAAGGGCGCAATATTTCCATCAAAAATGCCTATGCCAACCAGTATAATGCAGGCGGTGATGTAGCACTAATTGATTACCAAAGAGGAGGTAATAATTTCCGTACCGGTACATGGCAGGGATATGAAGGTGTCGACCTGGAAGTTGTTATAGATCTTGGAAAAAATACGGTCATCAGCGAATTGACTACCGGTTTTTTACAGGATATCAATGCCTGGATATTTATGCCGGAATCCGTAGATTATTATGTGTCGGCAAATGGCAAGAGCTATCGAAAACTTGGCCGGGTGGATAACCCTGTTGCAGAAGATGATTGGGACGTCAAGACTCAGGATTTTACATTGAAATTCAACCCTCAACCTGTTAGATTTATAAAGGTAATAGCAACCAACAGAGGCACTTGTCCCGATTGGCACAAAGGAGCCGGAAACCCCAGTTGGATATTTGCTGATGAGGTGGTGATTGAGTAAGACTATTTTGCAAAAATTCGATTTGAATCATTCATAAGGATATCAAAGACATGAAAACTCTATCCATTAGCTTTTGCTTCCTTTTTATTTGCAGTTTTTCCTCTCTTCATACTTCAGGACAAGAAACCGCATCAGACGAATCCAACAATCGCCTCCAATGGTTTGCTGATGCCAAATTGGGCATTTTTATTCACTGGGGAATTTATTCGGTAAATGGCATTGATGAATCCTGGTCGTTTTTTAATGAATACCTCTCGTACGAGGATTACATGAAGCAACTTGATGGTTTTACTGCTAAAAACTACGAACCAAAAGAATGGGTGAAACTTATAGAGCAAAGTGGTGCCCAATATGCGGTTCTCACTTCGAAACATCATGATGGTGTTGCTTTGTGGGATTCAGATTTTGGTGACCTGAATGTAGTGGACAAAACACCGGCTGATAAAGACCTCATCAAACCCTTTGTAAAAGAACTCAGAAAAAAAGGTTTGAAAGTTGGTTTATACTATTCTTTGCTCGACTGGTCTCATCCCGATTATCCAAATTTTACGAAGACCACGAAAAGATATGAAACCGATTCATTAAGATGGCAAAAATTTGTAGATTTCAATTTTGGACAGATTGGTGAAATGTCTCAAAATTACCAGCCCGATCTCGTCTGGTTTGATGGTGACTGGGAACAATCTGCTGAAGCATGGAAAGCTCAAGAGATCAGGGAACTTTTATTAACAGACAATCCCGATGTAATCATAAACTCAAGATTGCAGGGCTATGGCGATTATGCTACCCCGGAGCAAGGTGTCCCAATACAAAAGCCAGAATCCGAAAATTGGGAGCTTTGCATGACGATGAACGATTCCTGGGGCTACCAACACAATGACAGCAACTACAAAACACCTAACCAAATAATCCGAATATTTGTGGACTGCATCAGCCAGGGTGGAAATTTATTGCTGGATATCGGCCCAAAAGCCGATGGCACTATCCCGGAAGAACAAGTAGAAATCCTGGAAGATCTTGGCCGATGGACAAATAAACACGAAGAAGCTATTTATGGGACTCATGCCGGGATTCCAAAAGATTATTTCTATGGGCCCTCCACCCTATCAAAAGACAGCACAGTGCTCTTTCTTTTCCTTGAATATAAACCCATCGGCCCCATTGCCATCAAAGGTCTGAAAAATGGCATCAACCGAATTCGTGTTGTTGGTGATGGCACCAAACTCAGCTATGAAATAAAAATGAAACAATATTGGAGTGCCAAGCCCGGCATGCTTTACATCGAAGTTCCTGAAGAAGTAATAGATGAGCATGTCACAGTGATTGCGATTCAGTTGGACGGGAAAGTGGAAATGTTTAAGGAGTAGTTTGCAGTAGGCAGTCTTCAAGTCGCAGTAAGTAAACCAGGACTGCACACCTGGGTCGTCAGGATGCCCAGTTAAAACATTCAATTTTTAACATCGCACCTAGAACTTGAACACCTAAGTAACAATAAATTGATTGTCTATGCTCGATGCCAGCAAAGATTTGAATCCAAACTACTCTACAATCTCAAAACTTCCCTTTAACCTGATATCTTCAGAAGATGCTCCGATCATGACTTTAAATTCCCCGGGTTCAACCACCCTTTCCATTTTTCGATTATAAAGTGCCAGGTCATCAGGTTCAATTGTGAAACTGATTGTTTTAGTCTCTCCCGGCATCAAGTGTACCCGATCGAAACCACGCAGTACTTTTTCATAGGTTGTTACCGAACTGATTACATCGTTGATGTATAGTTGAACCACCTCATCTCCTTCCACTTCTCCAGTATTGCTAACATCAAATGAAACGTTGGTTTTACCATTTATATGTTGATTTTTGGGGGATACCTGAAGGTTAGAATATTCAAATGTGGTATAGCTTAATCCATATCCGAATGGGTAAAGTACTCCATTCACTCTTGCCCTTGGTATGCGAGTATCGGAATTCGCCATTGGTTTTGTAGGAAAATTCATTGGTATTTGCCCTGCAGTCCTTGGGAAAGTGACGGTTAATTTTCCTCCGGGATTATAATTACCAAATAAAACATCAGCAATAGCAGTCCCACCAAACGAGCCGGGATACCAGGCCTCCAGAATTGCAGGAATATATTTATCCGTCCAGTTGATGGACAAAGGCCGTCCATTGATCAACACCACCACGCATGGTGTTTTGGTTTCATAAACTGCCTGAATCAACTCTTGCTGGTGGCCGGGTAAATCGAGGCTTGTCCTTGAATTGCTTTCGCCACAAGTCTTTGTGGAACCACCAACCACAAGAATCGCCACTTCAGATTCTTTTGCAAGTTGAACAGCTTCATCAATATCCTCCTGCTCTTCTTCAGTTAAAGGTTCTGGGAAAATCTCGCTCTCAGGCCAGTTGGCATCGGTAATTTCACATCCTTTTGAATATGCAACTACAGCAGTGCTACCAATTTTCTTTTGGATGCCTTCCAAAACAGAAATCACCTCCACACCTTGCGGGCCATAGTGGGTCACTGCGTAAGACGTATCTTTAGCATTGGGGCCGATCACAGCGATTCTTGTTAAATCTTTACTCAATGGCAGTATATTGTTCTCATTTTTTAACAAAACCAAAGATTCGCGTGAAGCCTGCAAAGCAACTTTTTGGTGCTCTTCACAAAAAACCAGATCAACCGAAGGCTGACTATCTTCGATATATGGCCGATCGAATATACCTGTTAGAAACTTCACCCTTAAAACATCACGCACCCGGTTATCAATTGTATCCTCAGGCAATACTCCTTCTTCAACCAATGCCCGCAGGGGTAAAATAAAATCTTCGGGTGGAGAAAAGGTGCAACGCACATTCATTCCTGCTTCGATGGCCTGCCTCACGGCTTCTTTTTTGTCGGCTGCAACTTTATGCTTGGTTGCCAGGTATTCCAATGCATCACTATCTGATACCACGTAGCCCTTAAAACCATATTCCCCACGAAGTAAATCCATCAGGTAATAACTACTTCCGGAAATCGGAACGCCGTCATAATCATTGTAGGAACTCATCACCCCCAACAAGCCCGCTTCTTCAATAACCCTTCTGAAAGGATATAAAAATAAATCATGGGTTTCGCGAGGGCCAGTTTTCGGGTCGGTGCGCACCATCCATTCCCTGCCTCCTTTGGGAGCACTATAAATGGCAAAATGCTTGGCAGTGGAAGCCACCTGGTAGTTTTCCTGCAAACCTAAAGTCATAGCAATTCCAAGTTCAGCTACCAGAAAAGGCGATTCAGCATACACTTCTTCCATCCTGCCCCATCGCTGGTCGTAGCCAATATCAAGAATGGGTGAGTAAACATTGGTATAACCCAGCGCCCTGGCTTCGCTTCCCGTAATCCTGCCAATTTCTTTTAACAGGGTTTTATTCCATGTATGCCCTATCCCCAACTGTGTGGGGAAATTGGTGGCAATGTAGGCTTCCACACCGCGTATTCCTTCATTTGTAAAATCGGTCGGGATTCCCAGGCGGGTTTCTTCAATGAAAAATCGCTGTACTTCATTCATTGCCCAAATGTGATCAGGGATGGACCGTGTATAAATTGTATCCATCGGCTTCCCTCCCCAGCCGGTAAAAGAATTTAAATGCTCGTCGATGGCTCCAATGCCATCCTTCCAGATTTTTTCCTTCCATTCTGCTGTTGGCAACGCATCCTGGAGCACACGCTTATAGCCATACAGGGTTGCCATCTGGCAGGTTTTTTCTTCCAAATTCATCCGGCTTAATAAATCATCAATCCGCTCGTCAATTTGCAGGGTTTTGTCCTCATATGGATCTAAAGTCCCATTTTTATTCAGGTCGATCCAATTTTCATGATAAATGGGCATTTTACCCGTATACAATTTCTGTGCATCAACAACATTAAAAATCGTGAGAAAAACAAGGAGCAGTAGTGTTTGTGTTTTCATTATATTTTGATTTAATCCGTAAAATTAAACAATTGCAGTTTCCGGTTTTTCATATTTTTACAGCACAAAAAACCAAATTCCAATGAATAGAAAAAACCATTACCTGCTTTCCCTTTGCTTTTTAGTTTTTACGATAGCAATTTTTAGTTCCTGCACACCTCAAAAATCATATGAGCGAACTCCTACAGGAATCACCATCAAAACCGAAGGACAAACTACAGAAATTCATGTTTATGCGGATAACATCATCCGCATATTCAGGCCTTCTGATTCACTGGTTGAAAAACAAAGCCTGGTGGTGAACATGCCATTGAAACCTATTGAATTTATTACAAAAGAATATGATTTGAATGTTGTTTTGAAAACGGAAAAATTACAGGTTATTTATCAGAAAAAAACTGGCCTGGTTAAATTTTTTAAGAGAAATAAAAAACCATTGCTAATAGAAAAGGAATGGGAAATTAAAAATATCGTAGTTGACTGGTTGGATTTTTCGACCGCCCAACAAACCTTTAAACTTGATAATGAGGAAGCAATTTATGGTTTGGGCCAACGACAGGAAGGACATATGAACCACCGTGGCAAGAAACTAACGCTGGTTCAGACCAATACCACAGCGGTTGTTCCATTTTTGATCTCCACCAGGAATTATGGTATTCTGTGGGATAATTATTCTAAAACGATTTTTGAGGACAATGAAAATGGGTGCACGTTCTGGTCGGAGATTGGTGATGGAGTAGATTATTATTTTGTGGCCGGCGAAAATATGGATGAAGTGATTGCCGGATACCGCGACCTTAGCGGACATGCTCCCATGTTTGGCAAATGGGCTTATGGTTACTGGCAATGCAAAGAGCGGTACAGGGATGGTGAAGAATTGATGGGTATTGTAAAGGAATTCCGTGACCGGAAAATTCCCATCGACAATATTGTGCAGGATTGGTGTTATTGGGCTGACTATATTCCCAATGACGAGCAGAAAACCTGGCTCAGTGCCAAAGACAACTGGAGTTCGTTGGTGTATGACCCATCAACTTATGCTGATCCTGTAAAAACGTTAAAGGAATTGCACGATAAATACCATATGCATTATATGATTTCCATCTGGCCTGCACTCGGGCCGAAGACTGCCGTTTACAAGGAGATGAAAAAAAATGGTTTCCTTCACCCACCCGAGCACTGGAGCAGTGGATATTTGTATGACCCATACAGTGAAGCAGCACGCAATATTTACTGGAAGCATATCAAAAATGGATTGATAGCCAAAGGTGTGGATGCACTGTGGATGGATGGTACTGAACCCGAAGTAATGAACCAGCATACTTTCGATACTTCATACTTTTATATTAAAAAACTTGGGGAAACTGCAATGGGGCATACTGCAAAATATCTCAACACTTACTCACTGATGACCACCGAAGGGGTGTATCAAAACTTCAGAAAAGACTTCCCGGATAAACGTGTGTTTATTCTTACACGCTCCGGTTTTGCAGGACAACAGCGCAATGCAGCCCTTACCTGGTCGGGTGATATTAACGCACGTTTCGACATAATGAGAGACCAGGTCTCTTCGGGGCTGAATTACTGTATGGCTGGTATACCTTACTGGACACATGATATTGGGGCTTTCTTTGTTGAAGGCCACGATTATGGTGATGGTCCTGCCGAATACCCTGATGGTGTAAAAGATGAAGCCTATAAAGAACTTTATGTTAGATGGTTTCAATTTGGAGCCTTCACTCCTATTTTCAGATCGCATGGCACACATACTCCACGTGAACCCTGGCAATTTGGTGAGCCCGGCGACTGGGCATATGATGCGATCCTTAAATTCGATAATCTCCGCTACCGCTTGATGCCATATATTTACTCTCTGGCATGGAAAGTTACCGATCAGGGTTACACCATCATGCGCGGCTTGCCTATGGATTTTTCGTATGATAAAAACGTGTTGGAAATTGACAACCAATTCATGTTCGGCTCTGCACTACTGGTAACTCCTGTAAGTGAACACCAACATTTTCCACCTGGAGGAATAACAACACGTGAGGTAAAAACATTCCCTGTTTATCTGCCTGATGGCACATACTGGTTCAATTTCTGGACCGGCGATAAAATAGAAGGTGGCCAACAAATTCGGGTTGCTACACCAATAAGTGAAATGCCATTGTTTGTAAAAGCCGGTTCGATTGTTCCCATGGGGCCTTTTAAGGAATGGACCACTGAAAAACCGGAAGATCCTATCGAATTACGCATTTATCCCGGTGCTGATGGTGAGTTTGTTCTTTATGAGGACGAAAACGACAATTACAATTATGAAGATGGTATTTATGCAACCATACCTATTATTTGGGATGAAACTTCACAAATATTGACCATTGGTGAAAGAAAAGGATCATTTCCGGGCATGCTGCAGGAAAGAACTTTTAATATTATTTGGGTTGAAATCGGGAAAGGTGTTGGAGTTGAAACATGTATTGCACAAAAAACCATAAACTATAAAGGTACGGAAGTTCAGGTCAGTAAATAAAATCAAATCTTTAAGTTTATTAAGTATACGAAATGATTCCGGCCAAGCCCAGCTTTAGTCCGAAGGTCTGTTTTTCAAAAGCGAAAAGGCCTTATCGACATTCTTTTCTTCGATTATTAAAGAAAATTCATTGGTAGTAGAAAGCACTTCCACAATGTTAATTCCTTCCCAGGCAAGCAGTTTAAGTATGAGGTAGTAATAACCGGCTATTTCAGTATTTTCATCCGGGAGATATAGTGTAATACAGGATAACCGGCTATGAAATGCCAACATGTGTTCATCTTTAAACATATCAAGCACCTGATTCTCTACCCTGCTGTTCACAATAATTGTAGTTTCAAATACTCCATAAGAAAAGGTAAAAAACAAGCCTTTCTCGTGCTGAAGGTTTTTTGATAATTCAGTAATCCGCCCATAAAGGTTGGCGGAATTCTCAAATGTAAAAACACTGATGTTTGACCTAACAATAATGTTGGATAAACTCTCCAATAGTTGCCCTGCCTTTATATTTATGCCGGCAAGTCGTCCAGGTTGATGGCGTTTCAATGCCATTACTATGGCTCCCTGTTTTACCGGTTTCCTCAGGATTTCTTCTACTTCAGGAATCAGTTTCCGAGCCAATGATGACAAATTAATCAAACCCTCGCTTATGGCTTCTTCCAAAAATGGTTTGCTTTTTACTATCCTTCCAATAGTTTGTTGAATGGTAATCATCAAATTACAAAATTATATTTGTTACAAATATAACAATTTGTTATATTTTCGTTTATTTTTCACAAATATTTTTTCCAACCAAACCATGCTGATAGTTTTGCAAGCCTAAAAAATAAGGTATGCAGATTTACAAATTTGGAGGAACATCCCTGGGAAATGCTGATAACCTAAGGGCAGTCAAAAACATTGTTGATGATGGGCGTCAGAAAATTATCGTATTGTCGGCAAACGGCAAAGTTACCGATCACCTTGTTTCCATCATGAATCATCTTGATACCAAGAATTTTGGTGCCGCATTCAGCGAAAAAGAAAAACTGTATCAATATTACCTCACTTTAACGGAAGAACTTTTTAAAGATTCAGAAACATTAG
>Ga0209475_10001959_pt1 | contig 22730 bp, 22 predicted proteins | sample tdDd471_FD_187128 | JGI IMG/M metagenome (GOLD analysis project Ga0209475, IMG submission 187128) | Marine sediment microbial communities from the Atlantic coast under amendment with organic carbon and nitrate - tdDd47.1 (SPAdes)... | ecosystem: Environmental > Aquatic > Marine > Coastal >... | reverse complement strand
TTGCTAAGATAGTTGTTTTAAAGTTAGAAAAAGTAATACGGGCCATATTATCATTTCCTTTATCAGTATTGTTATATACTTCTTTAATAACATCATAGGATAATTTTTGTAATCCTGCGGCCATAGCAATATGGGCCTTACTTATACTAATTTTTTTATTAATAGAGTCAAATAATTCTCCATAATGGTCATTCATATATTTATTCATATATTTTTTCATAAAAGTAACATCAAAAACTAAATTAGATTTTTCAGTATCTTTATTACGGAATTTGTTTCCTTTAGATTTTCCTTTTGTAGATGATTTAGTTACAGCCATTGATAATATAAGTATATATTCTAATATTTAAGTCTAAGGTTTCAATATGTTAGAATATCAATTTTTTTTGGTATATATGTATATACCTATTATTATGATAATAATAGCTACACTACTATTATTTGCAATATTATTAATCTTACTATATTTTTTATGTATGTACAAAAGGTATGAAGGAAAAAATTACTATAATTTAGATGATATAGAAACAAAGTTAAATATTATAGAATTGTATAAAAAGGATATAACAGAAGAGCTTAAAAATATGATAGATAATAAAACAGATTGGATAAAATGGCCAGAAAGATATTTGTATGACAATGAAAAATGGAACATAATACCATTATATGGCTTTGATATATGGAACAAGAAGATGTTTATACATTGTCCAAAAACTATGGAATTTCTTAAAAAAATACCTGACTTGAAAACAGCTTTATTTTCAAAATTAAGTGCAAAAACAAGACTTAAAGAGCATCAAGGATGGGAAAAATTATCTAACTATATATTGAGATGTCATTATCCACTCGTACTATCTGACAATAATATGTGTTATATGGTAGTTAATGGAGAAAGGAAATTGCACCAAAAATATAAATGGCTTATTTTTGATGATTCAAAAAAGCATTATGCTGTAAATAATTCAGATAATGATAGATACGTATTAATAATTGATATTAAGAGACCTTATAACATACCTAAAGGCAAATCAAAGATAAAAGAGTCAAAGGAATTATATAAACTTATTAAATATTTTGAACAACAAAATAAACAACATTAATATGTAGATTCAATATTGCTATTTTCAATAATAATATCTCTTGCATCAATTAATGCTGTTATATATGCATCAATTAAGCCTATAAATTCTCCCCTATCATTACCATTACTATTTTCATTACTATTTTTGTTATTTTCATTACTATTTTTGTTATTTTCATTATTATTTTTGTTATTTTCATTACTATTTTTGTTATTATCGATATTATCACTCACATCAAAAAAATATCTATTATTTTGATAAGTACATACATATATATTATATGGCATAACTGTTTTAGCATTATGTAAACAGATATCACTGTCAGTACATAATGTTAGAGTATCATGCACAGTATTTATGGCATAACTATAATTAGGAGTTATTCTATTTTTAACAACATAATAATAAGCTGGGTAAGCTGTTTTTTTTGTGGTCAGTTTATTATCGTTATAATTAATTATAGCTGGATTACCTACAAAATACAACAATTTATCATCATTATCTTTTTTTTGTAGATATTTTACTTTTTTCACACATAATGATTCAATAATTATTTTTTTGTTAGCCATAATAAGGACCATTTTTTCTGGTTTATCTGGTATGCATAAATTACCAGATAATGTTTTCATATCAAATATTTCATGTAATTTATCTATTTGGTTATTTATTAGATACTTATAAAGTATCTTATAACATTTTATAATATCATCAAGTTCTGTTATTAATGTTCCTATACATACAAAATTATCGCTATTATTGTTTAAGTTAGACATTATGTGATTATCCATATATGGATAATTCACACGATTATTTATGTTAAAAGTCCGCACTTTGTTATTATTACATCTATTGTTGGATTTCCTTCAGTAGATCCAAAAGATTCTATTTGTTTAACAACATCATATCCATTTATTATCTTTCCGAATACTACATGTTTACCGTCAAGATGTGGTTGGCTAGCAACAGTTATGAAAAACTGACTTCCATTGGTATTAGGTCCACAATTAGCCATTGATAATAAAAATGGCTGGTCATGTGATAATTTGAAATTTTCATCTTCAAAATATTTTCCATAAATACTATATCCTCCTGTACCATTGCCTTTTGTAAAATCTCCTCCTTGTATCATAAAATTTGGTATAATTCTATGAAATTTTGATCCAATATAACCTTTTCCTTTATCAGAAGTTAATAATATAATAAAATTATTAACTGTTTTTGGTACAATATTTTTATAAAGTTCGATTACTATAGTTCCGATTTCTTTAGAATTGGTAGATATAGTTATATACGCTAATGGATTTTTGCTAGCCTTTGATTGTTAATAATTCTCATCCAAAAGAGCAGATATATCATCCGAGAATGATCCTAATAAAGAATCATTTGGTAACGATCTAACATCTTCATATGATCCTAGATCCAATTGGCTTACATTATCAATTCGCACATCGTTAATATCATTTTTACCTGTATCATTTTCAATTTTACTTTTAGCCATATTATTATTATTATTATTATTATTATTTTCTTCTTCTTTATCAACCATACTTTGCTGATATCTATAAAGAGCATATAACAATGCTAATAATAAGAATAATATTAGTAATCTATCTGAACTGTCCATTAAATATAACTAATCTACAATATATTTATAATATTATAGACACATTAATTAATAATATACATATTTTTTTTTGCACATCCACATCCTTTATCTGCTAGTCCTTTTATCATAGCACAACTTTGGCAAGTTGGTGCAATTCCATTATCCATATTATGAGATAAACTATGTGGATTTTCTTTATAATGAGTTATAAGATCTGGTGTTATGAATGCATCTTTTTTGTTATCATATCCACCTAAACCAACTGGAGTGTTATAATTACTTTCATTACATGAAGCACAATTTAATTGATTATCTATTACTATTTTTCTAGGTTCCACGCTATGCCATGCAAGATCAGCATAGGATCCACATGAACTAGGAGCATATGGAGTATCCCATTGTTTAGCGATACAAGGTCCTTGTACAGGATACTTTCCTCGCATAAATTCTGTTTCTGTTAAATATGTTGCAAGTGGTGAATTAGTCATCCCTTCTACATTTTTATAATTATTAATAAAAATTAATAAAATTGCTATACAAAATAAACAGATAATTAAGTTATTCATTGATCTATATATATAAATATACAGATTAATTTATTCTGACTTTGTCAATATAAGGTTGAATAGCTAAATTCATTACACTTAATGGTGTAAATTCGCTATTATCCATAAATAATTTTAATAATTCACCAGAAAATCCTGAAACCATTGCAACACCTTCAGTATCTTTATTTGCTTGAAATGATACTTTTGTTGCTCTTAAATTCCAAAATATCATATTAGGAACGTCATAACCTGCATTATGATATTTTCCTTTTATTATATCATAAATAGTACTCCATTTTGCAGGTCCATCTCTTGCCTTATCAAATTGCATATCAGTGAATATAAATATATTTTTTACCATATCATCTTTATGAACATTAAATTCAACAGCTTTCCCTAATATAAGATCAAAAACAGCAAGAATATTAGTGTTCATTCCCCAATCCATCCTTTTTATGTTATTGATTTTATCTCTTAAAGTTTCATTATCAACGCGGTGTAATTTAGGTGTCTGTGTGAAAGTTATCACATGATTTCTAAAAGGTTCATCTGTTAATTGGGATGTAAGTAATCCTAATGCTATTGCAACTATCATCGGCTGCCCAGACATAGATCCAGATACATCAACAACAGCAACAGAACTGTTCAAATTACCTTTTTCTGCTAATTTATTAACTAAAGCATTCCATTGAACCTCTATAGTATCATCAATAGGAACATTAAATCCTGATACATATTTATTAGCAAGTTCATGTGGTTGTAGACCAGATGTATTTATTTTTGCTGATCCATTTTTCACATTTTGTAAATATTCTTTGTATCTTTCTTCTTGGTGTTTATTAAATGCATTTCTTAGTATCTTATGTGCCTTTGCTGGAACGTGCGAGAATTCAATTTCATCCCATCTATTTTCAGCCATAAGTCTCTCCACAATTTTTAACTTTTCTCTTAATGCGCTTACCTCTTTTCTATATTTTTTATTGCATGCTTTATCATTCGGAAATAATAATTTAGCAATAGTTTTTGCCTGTTTTCCATTTTCATCTTTATCAAAGAAACTACCTTCACTTGGAGCCCATTTTGCAACTAATGATATATTATTATCTTTATTAATATCATCTTTAAGGAGATCAGCAAAATATTCTAATTCAATATATGTTTTTTCTCCTAAATGATCTAATTTTTCTGTATGGACTAGTTTTGTAATAAGACATAAATCTTTATAGTATCCTAATTCAATAAATGTTTTGATATTATAAAGATAAATTAATGGATAATTCCGCCTTAACCATAATAGAGCATAGTATGTTATATTCTTTTCTCCTTTTCCATATCTTGCATCACGTAAATGCATTAATATAGCTAAAGTAACACGTGGATTTTCATTGAATGATTTTTCAACCATTTTATCCATAGTCTGTCTATCTGTATCTCTAACAACTGAAGCAAACAAATCCAAACAACTATTCCCTGTTGTTTTGTATGCTAGCGCACCATTTTCAGTAGTTGTGTAAGTTTGGCGGCCTGTTTCAGTTGCTATTGCTCTATCTAAAGATGACATATTACATTGTAAATCGCATTATATTTTTATATGTTTTTATATATTTTTATATGGTTATTTCTCACATATTATATCATCTTCTCCCTCGTTTTTGAATACATTTGCATTTTTAAATAATGTACAGTCAATAGCTGATTCTTTTAGTGCTAATTCAAATTCTTTAATAAGTTTATTTTTTGATTGTGACATTTTCAAAATATACTCATCTATTGTAATTTTTTCATTTGGATGGGTAGCAATATATATGTATACATTAACAATCCTTCTATCTTCTTCTAAATATTTATGAGAGCAGTATCTTACTGCTCTACCTATAATCTGATCTATCTTACTCTGATTCCAATAAGGTTCTAATAAATGGACTTGTCTAACACTTAATAATGATACACCTTCAGATATTGATGGAGTACCACACATTATTTTTATTTTGGAACCATTTTTATTAGAACGTTGATTAAATACTGCCTTAATTGTTTCTCTATCAGATGTTTTAATATCACTTGACCATATAGCAAACCTTTTTCTCCCTTCACCATAATCACTATAATTAACATATCCATGTGCTTCTAAAACTTTCACAAAACTTTTAATACCTCCGTATTCTTTGAAATTACTATATACAAAAACAGGTCCTTGTGATCTTTTTATCCTTTTAATTATATTATAAAATTTTGTAGAATATGTTTCAAGATTATTTATTTCTAAATGTTTCTTTTTTAGACATTCAAATCCATCTGCATTTATCATTCTATTAGGAAAAGCTATATTTGATATTATTCTTGTGCCTATAAAAAAATTATTTGGTAATTTTAATATATCACCTACTCTAAAACCTTGTATTGATTTTGATTTTGAAGACTTTTTTGCCTTTTTTTCTTCCTTTTCTAATACGGCCAAATAACTCTTGTATTGATAGTCGCTCATTTCACACCTAACATATTTAATCCTTTCTTCTGGAAATACATGAGGTGGTGCTCCTCTATAATAGGATACATATCCTTTTGTCATTTCTTTAAACATATCTAAATTTTTAGCCTTAATAGACACTTTTCCATCTTTTTTCTTATTAATCTTTAAAAATGTATTATCAAATTCTCTACCTGTAGGAAGTTCATACGGTAATCGTAAAAGATTCATTGTTAATGCTATTTCTATCGGCTTATCATACATAGGTGTTGCTGATAATAATACGATACGTAAATCTCTAGGTGCATTGTGGATAGTATTATATAATGTTTTGTAATAAATTCCGGTTTCGGATACCATATTTTGTATCTCATCTACTACTAATATAGATTTGTTTAATTTTATTTTGTTATCCATAGCTAAATCAACAAATTTATTGTAAGAATATATTTTGTAATATTTATTTATTCTTTTGTCACTTTCCTTTATTATACTAATATATTTATCGCTTAATGGATGTAATTTTTTAAGTTGCTCTCTTTCTTTACCAGTTAAATAATTATTTCCAGCACATGGACTTCTTAATTCATCCCTAAAATTCCCAACCAAAGATGCTGGAACAACAACTATAATTTTTCTTATCCCTTTCCATTGTTCACATATATTTACTGCTGTACATGTCTTCCCAGCACCTATACGATGAAATACTAATAATCCCTTATAATCTGTTTTGGGATTTACATATTTTGCTAGTAATTCTTGTTGTGGTTGTAATTTGTATTCTTTTGGAAAACAAATCTGATTAAATGTTTTTTTCTTTTTTGGAATAGTATAACGTTTATATTTCCTATTTATCCTTGAATAAAAATTATCATCTTCTAGTTCTGGATAACTCATTATAATATATATGCTGATATTATATATCTATCAAATATAGTATCACTGTAACACTGATAATAAATTATTTTGCATTATTTTTATATTGGTGTATGTTTTATGTTTGTTATTATCCATATTATTTACTAACATATCTATTTTCTTATTAGTATTTATTTTATTATTATCTACAATATTTTGGATATCCGGCGTATTGTCTGTGTTTATAATTTTTCTGGTTATATGATTCCGTAAAACATAATCATGTACTTTCCCAAATATATTATCTGTAATCATACCATTTTGAATCATATAATCTCTACTATTATGTATATTTTTATGTTGTATAATACTTTCCCAATTAATATTATTATTTGTAATAATAATACCAAATTTTTTTATTATTTTATCTGATAATATCCCTTTCTTAGATATTATTAATGTATTACACATAGACAAATCTGATATAATCATAGGATCTTTTACATAATCAGTTACAAAATATAAATCTATTTTGCAAAAAATATCATAATACTCCAAATAATTATTAATAATTTTTACATTTATCCGATTACCATTTATATCATATTCATATATTGCATTGCCTTTGATGCCTCTAATAGTAATATTAGTATATTTATTGTCATATTTGTATCTAAGTATATTATCTTTAATAGAACTGTCAAAATCATCAACCAATATCCATATACCACTATGACTCTTAGGAAAACATAAATTTGGATCAGAAAAATAATTAATATATGTTCCATGTTTAACAGAATGTGTACTATACTCTGAAAAAAAAGACATATCTTCTCCCATTATATATTTATTAGAATATCCTATGCTTATAATATGTCCATCTATAATGCTTTTTAACTTTTGAATATAATTTATATTTTTTTTATAAAATCCATACATATCAATAAGTATAATATGATTAATATCTTTGTATGCGAGTTTGTTTACAGTACCAGAATTAATTGATCTTTTGTTATCATAAATAAATCTATCTAAAACTGCATCAATATTTACACTTTTAAAATATTCTTGTAGCAAAATTCCATATAAATGAGATCTGCTATACATATAATTTTGTTTGTTAATATATTTATTCTTTGTAGCTTTTCTAACTAATATTAATATTTTCATATTATTTGCTATATGTATAATATGAAAATATATTAACTATTTATTATCCATATAATTTTCATATATTATAATATTTGATAAATTCAAAAGACTATTATCAACACATATATTTTTATAAAATGTACTTTTATTAACTTCAAATATATTATCTTTATCATTATCCATATTATCAATATCACATACATTATCTATAGGATTATCATTTATAATAGCATATGAGCTATTGGTAATTATATTATTTGATTCTGTTGGTTTAATAGGAGATTCATAATTAATGTAATGTTTTACATTATGTATTATTATATATATAATTGGATTTAATCCATATAATATACAACTATTTATTAATACATGCCACACATTAAAACTAGATATATATGTAGTGCAAAACATTAGTGTCATAATAACTGTTCTATCAATATTATTGTTAAGTAGTAAATTATATATGATATGAAACCCTATTATTAATGTTATACTTGATTTTGCCAATACAGACAATAATATCATATATATGGCAGTTATAACAAAAAATGTATTATCATTTTTATTATAGTGACATAATATTTTAATATTATTTTTGACTTTTTTAATTGCTGATTTATATATATTTTCAGTTATATTATTTACTATTATATTATATGACAATTCTGACAAAATACATGCTGTTACACAATTACTATTAAAATATCCATAACATAATGATATCACAGGTCCTAATAGTCTGTACACACTGTTTTTTGTTGATAAGTCCCTATATAATATAAATATTGTAGAACAGATAGGAGCCATATACCAACAGTTAAAAAGAGGGCATAGGAGTAGTATTGTGCTTAATTTTAATATTTTGTAATTAAATTGTGTAACAATAGTATCTATAATATTAGTATCATTGTTATTTGAGTTGTATAGCTCAATTATAGCCTTTTGTACGTTTGGTTTTAAAAGTTCATCCCATTTTCTTGAATTTATCATCGCTACAAGTAAATCCTTTGCATTATTTGTATTGAAACTGTGCAACATATTTCCTGTTTTGTATGTGTACAATCTTTTAGACAAAACATAGTAAAAATTAGGAGAATATTCTCGTACCTTTGATAATAATATTAAAGTTAATGCTGTTTTTATTATACTATATGTGTACTCAATAGTTCTTTTATAATCATCTAATAAAGGTAAGAGTTCCTTGTATTTGATGTGAATTTTTTTGTCTAGATATATGTCAGCATATATACCTATTATTTTTGATAAATTTTTAGCTATAATCTTCTTTATAAATTGTTCTTTCTTTTTTATTATTACAAGAAAATAATAATTATCTAATATTCTATTTATTATAGGTGGAATTACTATTCCTAGTAATATATTTTCTAATATACCTATTTTAGGTAACCATAAGAAACATGATATCAACATATACAACACATACACCATAATATACAATATATATCTATCCATTAATGATTTATTGTACACTGTAGCATTTTTGTTAATTATATCTATCTCCTTTAATTCTTTGTTAAGGAATGATATAATAAATTCTATAGCTATATAAAAACTATCAAGTGTAGTTAATTTTATAATTAAATTACTATTAGGCATCATATAACTTATAATGCAAAGTGGCAAAGCATACAAGATATTTGTTAATCTCATACAGTATATATATTAATACTATTATTGAACATATATATATATTAATTATATATTTCATAAATCAATTTTTTTGATCTTGATTCATATAACCTTTCAATAAATCATCAACATATTGTCTTTCATCAGGAGCTACGTTATGATCTTTTTGAAAAAAAATCGCATTCAAGTATAAAGAAATTATTTTTATTCATACGACTATTCATATATAAGGAGCATTTATCATTACTTCTAACATTTATTAATTTATTTCTATCAGCTGAGGTTATATAATCTGATGTTACCAAATATTATATACATTTATTTAGTACGAAAATAAACTATTTAATACATTTTTTGCTGCAACATAATCAAAACTATTTTTTGGAGGAAATAATGCTCCATACATACTTAAAATATATATACTAGCTAATAAGAATAACCCATAATCATCCCTATTATTCATGTAAAGTAAAGGTAAAATGATTAATGGTAGCATAATTTCAACTATATATGGTAATGGTGTTGAATAATAATTGAATATATTATAATTATCATCTAATTTTATTGTCCTGCTAAATAATAAAATTAGGATTAATATAAATAATATGAATATTATTATTGATGGAAATAATAATTTATACTTTTCTCTAGGTTTAGAAATTTTATAAATTGCTAATGTAGTAACTAACGCAATATTGAAATATCTTGTAAAAGATAACATTACTGTAATAGCAGATCCCATTATTATATAAATTACATATATATTTTATCCTATATTTTCATACTATATTGCAATTATACTAACCTATTTTAGTTATGGCCTTTTGTGTGCAATATGCTCATCTTTTCTAAATAATCATCTGACACATTAAGAAATACATTTTTTTTAATGTCATTATCATTACCATTATCATTACCATTATCACCAAAATCACAATTAGTGTCAAAATCAGTATCAACGCGGAATTTGACATTCATATCAAATCCATTACCACTCCCACATGAGGGAGATGATAATGATGGAGTTATTATTGTCTTTACTTCTTTTACTAAAATTTGGAAACCTTTTTTGCAGTTATTGCAATTTCTGTTAAATATTATATTAGCCATAATATGATGGTATTATATGTATAATTATATTATGCTGTTATACAATACAATATAATTTTTGTATACTAGTTTCAATTTTATTTATATTAGAAATTCTCCTACACTAAATTTATCAGCAAATTTAGTGTATTTTTTGTTTGCATATCCTATCATACCTATTATTATTATTATTATTAATGTTATTATAGCTGACCTTCTTGTTAATTTTATATCATTTTTAATATTTTTCTTTTCTTCATTACTTATTGCTTCATCTTTTTTGACTATATTTAACTTATTGACTGTTTTATTTTCATAAAAAAAGAAAAAGAATATAACCAATATTACTCCTATACTCCAATATAAATCTAATTTTGTAGATAATATAAATATTACAAATGCTATACTTGAGTAAAGATTAGCAATTTTCATATCATTTATACCTGAAAAGTTAACTGTTATAAACAAAATGGTTAAATAACTTATTATTAATTGGGCAAATTTATTATTTGATAAAAATGTTGATAATTGGTTAGAATGTAAATATTTTGTATAATTGTTAGCAACTATTAAATAATACATTGCAATTATTTTAAGGAGTGTCATATTAGATCCTTTATCAAATTTAAAATCAATTATTCTATCCAATACAGTCATATATAGTATATAATTATATATTTTGCAGACAATGCAAAAATAATATTGTTTGTATGCACATGTATATTATTTTGTATATAAAATATATGTATTATCTATATATTATTATAAATGTGTGGTATTTGCGCATATATTGGCTATAACGAAGCATATGGATATATAATAAATGGGCTTAAAATGTTACAAAACAGAGGGTATGATAGTGCTGGTATTTGTACTATTAATTTTGAGAATGTATTTACTATATCTAAATCTGCAAGTACGGATACAAAAAAGGCTATATCAAATCTTATTGATAGGGATAATTATTTCATGAACAGTAATATAGGTATAGGACATACTAGATGGAGTACACATGGTGGTAAAACTGATACCAATGCTCATCCACATTTATGTTACCAAAATAAATTTGCACTTGTTCATAATGGTATTATCGAAAACTACTTGGAAATTAAAACTGAATTGCAAAATAATGGAATTTATTGCCGATCAGGTACAGATACTGAAGTTATAGTTAATCTTATAAGTCTTATTTATACAAAAACACATAATGTAGAAGATTCTATTAAAACAACCATTAACAAATTACGTGGAACTTGGGGACTTGTTATATTATGTACAGATACTCCAGACACTATATATGCGATAAGACATGGAAGTCCTTTATTGGTAGGTATAGGAGATGATTATGCAGTAATATCATCTGAACAGAGTGGATTTTGCAAATTTGTTGATAATTATAAATGTATAAGTAATAACAATTTAGTTGTAATTAATAAACATAATAATAAAATATCATATAATATTGACTGTACAGAAGATATTTATACAGTCAGTGCAAGTATGGATTGTACTGATCCATATCCCTATCCTCATTGGACATTAAAAGAGATATATGAACAATATGACAGTTCAAAAAGGGCGATAGGTAATGGAGGGAGATTAGAATCAGATAGTAAAGTTAAATTAGGTGGATTAATGCAACATATGTTTGAATTATCATCAATTAATAATCTTACATTAATCGGATGCGGTACATCTTATTATGCAGGTTTAGCATCTTCAAGAATATTTAAGAAGATTTGTAATTTTAACAGTGTTCAAGTTATAGATGGGGGAGAATTTGATATAACAGATTTGCCAAAAAATGATAATAATGGGATTATATTATTGTCTCAATCTGGAGAAACAAGAGATCTTCTTAATGCTATTGAGACTATAAAAAATAATAAAATAAATGCACATCTAATAGGTGTTATTAATGTTGTTGATTCAATGATAACACGTGAAGTTAGTTGTGGTGTTTATTTAAATTCAGGAAGAGAGGTTGGTGTTGCTTCAACAAAAGTATTTACTTCCCAAATAATAGTGTTATATCTCATAGCTATCTGGTTTAGTCAGACCAGATCAATTAATATAGATGAAAGAAGAAAATTAATACATGATATTAAGCTTTTGCCAGATAATATTATGGCATGTATTAGCAGTGTACATGATCAGATTAAAGCAGTTGCACAAAATATTTATATGAAAGATCATATATTTATATTGGGAAAGGGTATTTCGGAAGCTATAGCTAAAGAAGGTGCTCTTAAAATAAAAGAATTATCATATATACATGCTGAAGGATATAGCTCATCTGCATTGAAACATGGACCGTATTCTCTTATTGAAGATGGTACATGTGTTATTATTATAAATCCAGATGATGAACATTATTGCAAAAATTGTAGTGTTATAGAGGAACTTAAATCTAGAAATGCATATGTAATATCTATCACTGATACTACAAATGTTACACATATTAATAGTAATAAGGCTGATATTATTATAAATATACCGTCAAATAACAATTTCGTATATTTATTATCAGTTATACCTTTTCAACTTCTTGCATATGAACTTGCTTTTTTACGTAAAGTTGATATAGATATGCCAAGAAATTTAGCAAAATCAGTTACTACTGACTAAAAAAGATAAGGATCCGTCCTATAGTAGGATAAACTAATAATTATTTTAGTAATTAATAAAATAATTATATTCCTGAAAAATTATATCTAATTATATCTATAGATTATTTGCATCATATATTTCATCAACTATTGTTTTATCAATACATGTTTTTGCATTCCACCATATATCGTGGGCCAACATCTCCTCTAAATCTTCTTTTTTCAAATCTGAGTGTGATGTATAAACATTATAAATATCATCCATTATAGTTTCCAGACTTTGAAATTCATCTTTTATAGCCCAATAAGTCCCTATTGCTCCACTTGATAATTGATGGATTAATGCATAACTATGTGGTGTTATATATCTCTTTTTTCCTACTATACTCATCAATGTTGCTGCACTTGCAGCATGACCATCTATTACTGTATGAATAGGAATTCTAGAATTTTTAATACAATCAATAGCCCTAAAACATGAAAATACACAACCACCATATGATGTTATATGTAAATATAATGGATTTGGTTCAATACTTTTAATAGTAACATCTTTTTCTACTTCGAGAAATGTATCATTATGTTCATTTATAAGGTTAATTAATTTACTAACAGAATTACTTGTTACTGTACCTCTAAAATAAATATGGTTATCTTTAATAGATACATTATCATTAAGACCAAATAAACCATTTCCATATTCACATTCATCAACAATATTGTCATCATCATCATCTACATCCCTTCTTTTGCTCTTTTTCAAATATATAATATTTTTTCTAGATACATTGGTACCATTTGAAAGTTGGTGGCGGGATCTTTTTTTTCCGGTGATGAATCTCATTTGATAATACATCATCATATCTGTTTAAGTAACTTAATTAATAATTCCTATTATATCGTTTAATTTAATATATGTTTGATATTTTCTATTATCTATATCAGATGTTGGATTAACATCTCTATTAAATAGTATAATAATATTACCACCTCTACATACAAATTTACACAGCTCATCACCTTGCTCAAACCATATATCTCTTTTCTTATAATTAAATTTATTATTTGTAAGTATATGTTGGCCCATAATAGCTAATGAATATGTTAATTTAGTATTTGGTTGGGCATCAAGTAATTCTGGTTTATATCTAGATCCCATACCAACTCCTACACCATGATGAATATAATTACCAGTAATCACAGCAGACAAATCTCTTTCATATACATTATTAGGCATAAAATAATCCGTTTCAAATCTATATATTGTAGCTTTATCTTTATTAAATATATTAATCAGTTTTGCAGTATATGGAATGTGTACATACTGATAATCTTGTGGTGCTATTCTACACATAAATCCTTTATTATTTTGTATAGGAGTTATTCTACAATCTACTGGAGAAGTAATAATACTATTAATATATGGCTCAAATTTTTTAGGTCTGTAACCCAATTTAAGTCTGTTATTATAATTATTTCCTTTGTAAATATTAAGGTCAATCTGATAATCTTCTATAAATTCATTTATTGGATCCTTGCTCTTTTTATTACCATTATTTTCGCAATAATAAGATCTAAATATATCCAAATGTTGATTGTGATTATCACCATCTATATCTATTTTTTTTATTATATGTTCAGGTATATTTTCCACTATAATGTTATCACTATACCTATTATAAATTAAATATCCTTTGTTTAACTTCTTTATAATAATCCTATTTATGTATGGTTCTTGTGGCACTTTTACTTTTAGTAATGATATTATACACTTATCATTAGTTGATGTATCAAAATTAAAAAATATTTCATTTAAATAAGATGATTCATTTATATATTTTGTATTTCTTAGCATATTTTTTGTATATGTTGGTGCACCATGTAGTGTTACAGTATGTTTACTATTGTATTCAATGTAATCATTATCAATTTTACCTGTAAATAATAAGTACAATTGGTTATCCTTAATTTTGAATAATTTAAGAGAATCAGAATTACCAGTCCTATTATTTATCTTAATAATCTTATTTACAGTATATCCTCTTACAGTATCATTGATATTATCAATAGATGGTATATCTATTATAGCTAAAGATGGGCTACCATTATAAACTGATATATGAACCAATTTATATTTTGTATTTTCAGAATTACTAAATATATATCTACTAATAGGTGCTATATGATTTATCTCCAAATAATCTACCATTATATATATTTACTAACCATAATAAAATAATAACATAAGATAGTATATACTATCCTCTATTGCTGTTATCAACTAATTTTACAAAAATCTTATCATTTTCCTCTAATATATGATATATTGATTTTTGATATCCATCTATAAGTACTTCCTTGTTACTATTAGGAATATTTTCATTAGTATATACATTAAAGCATTCATCATATAAATTGCATACTCTAGTTAAATTTTCCACAGTCCATAAATTCTTTAATTTATCATAATCAATTAAATTTTCATATTCCATATCTTCTTCTACTAATAATTTCGGTAATCTACTGATATTATTTATATTATCCAAACCATCTTCTAGTATATTGATATAATATTGTAAAACAAGTATAACATTACCATATTTATATGTGTATTGTAATTTCCTAAACCCATCACATAAATATCTTACCAATCTTCGCAATTCTTCACTTTTTGATATGTATAAATAATTATATGAATCAAAACTTTTTGTCGATGTATTACTTGAATTGCTTATATCATTTATATCATTAATATCTTCTGTATTATTCCTAATATTATCATCTGTATCATCATCTGTATCATCATCATCATCATCAATATTGATCATTGCTGGCACAAGAAACCAATCTATTATTCTTATTATTACATAATATAATTCACTTATATTTTCTCGGCTATCACCTCTACATGATCTCTCTAACCATTGAAATTGATATGGTTTATCCAATGATAAAACATGATTACATATACTTATTTTTGTGTTTGCATCAAGGAAATTTAGTGATATTAATTTACACATTGTTCCTATCGGATCAAGCAATTGCTTTTTCATGCTCATCTTTATAATATAATCTGATATATTTACTTTATATAAATTACTTATTGTATATATATATATGCCACTTGAGTACTTATTTACAGATAATTAGATAAAAAATTGAAATAATTTATGTATAAAATATAATTTATTTATTATTAAAATATTTATTGATGAGTATATCAAAAACAACAATAGACGAAATAAATAGATCACCAGAACAATTTACCAAATCATTATCTATCTCCGGTCTTGTAAATGTGTTAAAAAAGTTATCATCGTATTATTATAATACTGGAGAATCTCTAGTATCAGATGAAATATTCGATATATTAAAAGATATACTTGCATGTCGAGATCCTACTAATAAATTCCTTACTGAAGTTGGTGCACCTACAAAAAGTAATAAGATTGTTTTACCCTATAAAATGCCATCATTAAATAAAATAAAACCAGATACAGATTATCTTGATATATGGAAAAAAAAGTATATTGGTCCATATGTGATAAGTGATAAGCTTGATGGAGTTTCTGCTATGTTATATAAAAAAGATGGCTATAAATTGTATACACGTGGAGATTCTACTACTGGACATGATATAACCCATATCATACCATATATATTTGGTAATGATGTCATATTTGATAGTATGGAAGAAGGTACAGCTATAAGAGGCGAATTAGTTATAAGTAAGGAAAATTTTAAAAAAATTAGTGATAAATATAAAAATGCCAGAAATACAGTTGCTGGTCTTGTAAACTCAAAAAAATCATTTTCAAAAAATATAGCCAAATTAACTGAATTTGTAGCATATTCTGTGATATATCCACAGATGAAGCAGACTAAACAAATGCAATTATTGAAAACATACAAATTTAATACTGTATTTCATAAAATTTCTAATAATTTAACAAATGATAAATTAAGTAATCTATTAATTTCTCGTAGAGAAACAGGTGCATATGATATAGATGGAATAGTTGTTATCGATAGTGGAAAAATATATAAAATATCCGAAAAAAATCCAAATTATGGATTTGCTTTTAAACAAGTACTCACAGATCAAATTGCTGAAGTAAATGTTATAGATATTGAATGGACTGCATCAAAACATGGCTATTTGAAACCTATCGTTAAAATACAACCAGTTACTCTTGTAGGTGCTACAATAAGTCGTGCAACTGCATTTAATGCAAAGTTTGTTGTGGATAATAAACTAGGTCCGGGTGCTATCATAAAACTTGTTAGAAGTGGTGATGTAATACCACATATTATGAAAGTTATTAAACCTGCAAGTAATGGAAAACCTAAAATGCCAGATACACCTTATAAGTGGACTGATACTAATGTAGATATCATTGTTAAAGATATTCATGGTGCGCAAAAAGACAATATAAGAATTAAACAATTAACTGATTTTTTTAAAAGAATGGGTATTAAATATATTAGTCAAGGAATTGTAACATTATTGGTTAATCATGGATATGATACTGAAATTAAAATAATTACCGCTAAGAAAGAAGACTTGTATCAAATTGATGGTTTAGGGAAAACACTGATTGATAAAATAAATCAAAATATAATAGATTCTTTTAAAAATGTACAACTACACCAACTTATGGCCGCATCAGGAAGATTTGGAAGAGGTTTTGGCATCAGAAAATGCAAAATAGTTACAGATACTTATCCTAATATAATAAATATGTCAATTGATGAAATGTATGATAATATTATAAAATTAGAAGGATTTAGCAAAAAAACAACCGAATCTTTTGTAAATAATTTTCCTAATTTTCTCTCATTTTATCATAACTTGGAAAAAGTTATAGACATATCACATCTTAAAAATACAAAAAAAATAAAAAAAATTAAATCTAATAAAAATATTTTTGAAAATTTAAAATTCGTATTTACTGGGTTTAGAGATAAAAATATGGAAAAATTTATAGAAAATAATGGAGGAGCAGTATCTTCCAGTATTTCTAAAAATACTTACGCTCTTGTATATAAAAAAGGAGATACAACCAGTTCTAAATATAATAAAGCAAAAAGTCTTAATATAAATCTTATTACTAAAGATGATTTTATAAAAAAATATATGAGTTAAATACTTCTTAATTTATTTTTATTAATATACTGTTTAAATCTCTGTTAGTATACTTTTTGTAATTATTAAAAGTATATCCATAATTAATTTATAAATGTAATAATATAATTATGAAAAGAATTGATTTTTTTTCAGAAATTATAAAAGTTGTTAAGTCAAAATATCCTAATAAGTATAACTATACATATAAGACACAAAAATATAATATTTATACTATATTGGACGAATTATTACATTTTTTAAAAACTGGATCATCTTGGAGGAATCATAAGGGGACTGTTAATCATTCTGCTTTATATTATCATTTTAAGTTCTTTAAAGATAATGACATATTTAAGATAGCTTATCAAAATATTTTAAATTATTATTATAAAGTAAATAAGGCTACAAATTTAAAATATCAAGTAATTGATTCTAAATTTATCCAGAATCAATTTGGGGTAAATAAGGTTGGTAGGAATAAATTCTTCAAAAATAAAAAAGTTTCTAAATTATCAATTATAACTGATGTTAAAGGTATCCCTATAAGTGTACTTTTTGATAGTGGCGTTATACATGATTCTAAATATGTACACAATAATTTAAAGAATTTATTAATTATCACTAATACAAAAAAGTATGAAGGGTCAAACAAACATAAACAATATTTTCTCGCAGATAAGGCATACGACTCAAGAAATGTTAGAGAATTATTAAAAAAATATGGTTATATACCTATTATAGATTATAATAAAAGAAATATTAAAAATAAAGATTTAATAAAAAGTTTGACAGAAACAGAACTTAAAAGGTATAACAAAAGAATAATTGTAGAAAATAGTTTTAGTTGGTTACGCCATAAAAGAAGATTGATACAAAGATATGATCAGCTAGCATCTTCCTATTTAACATTTGTGTATATGGCTCTTATTGATATGTTAATAAAAAGAATTAAATAAGTTTAATTTTTTTTATTTTTTACCCCTATATATTCTTCCTGAACATCAAGGTGATAAGGTGGCTAACTTGAATTTTACTAATAAATTATAAAAATAAGATATGCAAAATATCCAATATTAAAGTTAACAATAATAAATTAATTATTGATATACTTTTAATAATTACAAAAAGTGCATCAGTCAAAGTTAAATAGTATATATCATAACAGGTATATTCATATCTTTTAGCCATTGAGGAGTCTCGCTTATTTGATTATTAGAACAATAAAAAGATTGTAAATTAGTAAGGTTACCTATACTGACAGGTAAAGCACTTATTTTATTATCATAACAAGAAAATATTTGTAAATTAGTAAGGTTACCTATAGTATCTGGCAAGGCACTTATTTTATTATTGGAACAATAAAAAGATTGCAAATTAGTAAGGTTACCTATACTGTATGGTATTTTAACTATTTGATTAAAATGACAATTAAATTGTTGTAAATTAGTAAGGTTACCTATACTGTATGGTATTTTAACTATTTGATTAACATGACAATTAAATTGTTGTAAATTAGTAAGGTTACCTACACTATTTGGTATTTCAACTATTTGATTATGATCACAACAAAATAGTCGTAAATTAGTAAGGTTACCAATACTATCAGGTATTTCACTTATTTGATTATTATAACAATAAAATTCTTGTAAATTAGTGATATTACCTATACTATCAGGTAGTACACTTATTTGATTATTACCACAATAAAATTCTTGTAAATCAGTAAGGTTACCTACACTATCAGGTATTTCACTTATTTGATTATTACCACAATAAAATTGTTGTAAATCAGTAAGGTTACCTACACTATCAGGTATTTCACTTATTTGATTATTACCACAATAAAATTGTTGTAAATCAGTAAGGTTACCTATACTATCAGATATTTCACTTATTTGATTATCATAACAATTAAATTTTTGTAAATCAGTAAGGTTACCTATACTATCAGGTATTTCACTTATTTGATTATCGTAACAATTAAATTTTTGTAAATTAGTGAGATTACCTATACTATCAGGTATTTCACTTATTTTATTATCATCACAATTAAATATTAATAAATTGGTAAGATAGCCTATATTATTAGGTAGTTTTTCTAATTTTTTATCCCTTAAATTTAATTCAGTTATTTTATCAATATCTTTTTGTTGTAATCTATCAATAAGTGATTCTAATATATCAACATCTGGTTTGTCTTTTTCAGTTTCTTCTATAAATAATTCATATACTGGTTTCATATTGGTTGCGACTTTGGACATCTTTATTATTTATTATAGTTGTGCATAAAACCTTAGTTTTATACTGTTAAGAAATCAATTTTTTCCCTAATTTACTGATAGAATATAGCCAGAACCATAATATGGTAAAATATCCAAACTAAGGTAGAATACATTAATTAGATTATTGTTGGATTAGCTGTTATAATGCACATAATATATTAGGTAGATGTATAAATTAAGGATAACAATATGAAATAAATGTAGGTAGAATTAGTTAGGTAGGTGGCGAAAAATATAGTATTGAATTAGGAAGAGTGTAAGGTCATCTTTAATACCCTCTTTAAATAGTATAATGATATAAAATAAGGATAGTGTGGTGATTAAATCATTAAATATAATAAATAACTGCATAATATATTTAATTTTTGATTAACATATCACTATATATTTAAATTATCATAATAGGTATATTCATATCTTTTAGCCATTGAGGAGTCCCGCTTATTTGATTATTAGAGCAATTAAATAGTTTTAAATTAGTAAGGTTACCTATACTATCCGGGATTTCACTTATTTGATTATTAGAGCAATTAAATAGTTGTAAATTAGTAAGGTTACCTATACTATCCGGGATTTCACTTATTTGATTATTGTTACAATAAAATTGTTGTAAATTAGTAAGGTTACCTACACTATCAGGTATTTCACTTATTTGATTATTACCACAATAAAATTGTTGTAAATCAGTAAGGTTACCTATACTATCAGATATTTCACTTATTTGATTATCATAACAATAAAATTGTTGTAAATTAGTAAGGTTATTTATACTATCAGGCAATATACTTATTTGATTATTATAACAATAAAATTTTTGTAAATTATTAAGGTTACCTATATTGTTAGGTAGTTTATACAATTTTTTTCCAATTAATATTAATTCAGTTATCTTATTAATATCTTTTTGTTGTAATCTATCAATAAGTAATTCTAACATATCAACATCTGGTTTGTCTTTTTCAGTTTCTTCTTTAAACAATTCATATACTGATTTCATATTGGTTGCGACTTTTGACATCTTTGTTATTTATTATAGTTGTGTATAAAACCTTAGTTTTTATACTGTTAAGAAATCAATTTTTTCCTTAATTTACTGATAGAATATAGCTAGAACCATGATATGGTAAAATATCCAAACTAAAGTAGAAAACATTAATTAGATTATTGTTGGATTAGCTGTTATAAGGTGCAACCATAAATGAAGTAGATGTATAAATTAAGGATAACAATATGAAATAAATGTAGGTAGAATTAGTTAGGTTGGGGCGAAAATTATACCTTTGAATTAGGGGTGTGTAAATATACGCTTTAAATACACATAAAATCATCAAATGACATATAATAAGGCCCTTGTAGTGATATAATCATTAAATAAAATAAATAATTACATAATATATTTAAATTTGATTAGCATATCAACTAATAAATTAATATATTATTATTTGATTAAGTTCTCATATTAGGTATATTCATATCATATAGCCATTTTGGGATTTCACTTATTTGATTATCATAACAATAAAAATATCGTAAATTAGTGAGGTTACCTATACTATCAGGTAAAGCGCTTATTTGATTATTATAACAATTAAATTCACATAAATTAGCAAGGTTTCCTGTACTGTCTGGTATTTCAATTATTTTATTGAAATAACAAATAAATATTTGTAAATTAGCAAGGTTTCCTATACTGTCAGGTAGTACACTTATTTGATTATTATTAAGGTATAATTGTTGTAAATTAGTAAGGTTACCTATACTGTCTGGTATTTCAACTATTTGATTAAAAGAACAGCAAAAATGTTGTAAATTAGTAAGGTTACCTATACTGTCTGGTATTTCATTTATTTTATTACCATTAATGTATAATATTTGTAAATTAGTAAGGTTGCCTATATTGTTAGGTAGTTTATACATTTTTTTGCCAATTAATTTTAATTTATTTATCTTATCAATATCTTCTTGTTGCAATCTATCGATAAGTGATTCTAACATATTAACATCTGGTTTGTCTTTTTCAGTTTCTTCTACAAATAATTTGTATACTGATTTCATATTGGTTGCGACTTTGGACATCTTTATTATTTTGTAATAGTTGTGCATAAAACCTTAGTTTTATACTGTTAAGAAATCAATTTTTTCCTTAATTTACTGATAGAATATAGCCAGAACCATAATATGGTAAAATATCCAAACTAAGGTAGAATACATTAATTAGATTATTGTTGGATTAGCTGTTATAATGCACATAATATATTA
>Ga0209475_10001958_pt1 | contig 22731 bp, 19 predicted proteins | sample tdDd471_FD_187128 | JGI IMG/M metagenome (GOLD analysis project Ga0209475, IMG submission 187128) | Marine sediment microbial communities from the Atlantic coast under amendment with organic carbon and nitrate - tdDd47.1 (SPAdes)... | ecosystem: Environmental > Aquatic > Marine > Coastal >... | reverse complement strand
GAAATGCCGCGCAGCGCTTCGGCGCGACATTGGCGGTCACCGAAATGCAGCCACGGCCTCCGTGCGCCATGTGCGCCAGCGCGGTCCCGTCCTCGCCCGAAAGCTGGATGAAACCGGTGCCGCAGGTGATGCGCTGCAGCGATACGCGGTCCAGTTTCGCGGTCGCGTCCTTCACCCCGATGACTTCCGGCAGCTCCGCCAGGCGGCCCATGGTTTCCGGTGTCATGTCGACGATCGACCGGGGCGGAATATTGTAGATGATGATCGGCAGGCCGACGGCGGCAACTTCCGCGAAGTGACGGTACATGCCTTCCTGGCTCGGCTTGTTGTAATAGGGCGTGACCACCAGTGCGGCATCGGCGCCGGCTTCCCTGGCGTGGCGGGTCAGTGCCACCGCCTCCAGCGTATTGTTGGATCCGGTACCGGCGATGACCGGCACACGTCCGGCCGCCGCCTCAATGCACAGTTCCACCACCCGGCGGTGCTCCGCGTGGCTCAGCGTCGGGGATTCGCCGGTGGTGCCGGTGGGCACCAGGCCATAACTGCCTTCGCGGATCTGCCAGTCGCAATGGTCGCGAAAGGCTTTCTCATCGACGGCGCCGTTCGTGAACGGCGTGATCAGTGCCGGTATCGACCCCTTGATGTCCATGACTTTCGCTCCCAGGATTTCGTTGACCCGCGCGTCTGCGGGCCGCGCACTTCTAGTGCATTTGTATTTGTACTGGCAACACCGCGACAACCGCATTGTGAAGACGGCTGGCCGTTTGCATGGCTATTGTAGCCCGGATGATTCGAATGATGGAGCCATCTGTCGTGTTTCGCGTCCGACTGTTGCCTCGGCTTGCCGCTCTGTGCGTTCTCGTGGTGCTGGCCATGCTTGTGGTGCTGGCCGTCCCCGGGGCGTCGCCCATGGCCGGGACGCCCCCTGTGCCACCGCCCAACCCTTTCCGTGCGGACTCGGTCCGTAGCGGTGAACTCTCCAATGCGGATGTCGTCGCCTATCGTGCCGCCTTTGCGGCTGGACAGCGTCATTTCTGGGAAACGGTGCCGCTGCTGCTGGCGCCTGTGCAGGATCGGCGGCTTGTGCCCGTGCTGGACTGGCTGAGGATACGCAACGGACGGCAGGATGATCCGGACGCCATCCGGCGCTTCATCGCGGAACAGCCGGACCTGCCCGGCCACACCAGGCTGGCGATCCGCCTGGAAGAGGCCGTGCTGGCGACGGAGGATGCGGCGGCAATCAATGCCCACTTCGCCGACCGACCGGCGCTGACGCGCCAGGGCAAGCTGCATCTCGCCCTGACGCGGAAGGCATCGGACCCGACTGGCGCCATGAAGATCGCGCGCGACCTGTGGCGCGATGCGGACTTCGACCTGGCGGATGAGCGCAGGCTTCTTTCCGGCTTTCGCAGCGGGCTGACAGCCGAAGACCATGCCGTGCGCCTGGATCGGCTGCTGTGGTCGAAGCATCGTGCCGCGGCGACAAGGTTGCTGCCGCTGGTTCCGGACGACCTGAAACGGCTGGCCCGGGCACGCCTGGCCCTGATGTACAGGCGGCCCAATGTCGACAGCGCGATAGCGGCGGTGCCCGCGCACCTGCAGCGTGATGCCGGACTGCTCTATGACCGGACCCGCTGGCGCCGCCGTGCTGGACGACATGAGGGCGCGCAGGAGATCCTGCTCTCCGGTCCCGACCATGGCGCACGTCCTGATCTGTGGTGGATCGAGCGGCGCATCCAGATCCGTCAGTTGCTCGCCGATGATGCCTACGAGAAGGCCTGGCGCGTTGCCAGAGATCATGGAATGGAACGCGGTGCGGCCTTTGCCCAGGGCGAGTTCGAGGCCGGCTGGATCGCGCTGCGCTATCTCGACAGGCCACGGATTGCCCTGCAGCACTTCGAGACCCTGTTCGACAATGTTGCCTATCCGGTCAGCCGCGCGCGGGGTGCCTACTGGATTGCCCGGGCGCATCAGGCGTTGCGGGATCCGAACCGTGCCGCGGAATGGTTCCGTCGCGCCGCCAGCCATACAGGCACCTACTATGGGCAACTGGGCCTGCTGGCCATCGGCGGCGGTCGCCTGGAACTGCCGACGGAACCTGCGATCAGCGCTGCCGATCGCGCGGAATTCGACCAGTTGTCGCTGGTACAGATCACGCGGCTGCTGGTGGAGGTCGGGCAGGATCATCTGGCCCGCCGGTTCCTGACCCATATGGGGCAGTCGGCAGCCAGTGCCGGGCGTCGTCTGCTGATCGGGGACATGGCACAGCGACTGGAGCGTGCCGACCTGCAGGTTCTGGCGGGCAAGCTGGCAGCGCTGGATCAGGTCGTGCTGCCTTCCATCACCTGGCCGCTGAATGCGGAACTTTCGGGCGATCTGCAGGTCGGGTCGGCCCTGGCCCACGCCATCGTGCGACAGGAAAGTGCCTTCAACCCGAGGGCCGTCAGCCATGCGGGGGCACGCGGGCTGATGCAGCTGATGCCGGGGACGGCGCGGCTGGTCGCGCGGGAAACGGAAGCGGCCTACCAGCCGCGCCGTCTGACAGATGATCCGGCCTACAATGCGCGATTGGGCAGCACATACCTGGCCTGGCAGATCCGCGACTTCGATGGTTACCTGCCGATGGCAATTGCCGCCTACAATGCCGGGCCGCATCGGGTGAAACGCTGGATCGAGGCACACGGCGATCCCCGCAACGGGACCGTTGACGCAGTAGACTGGGTGGAGCGGATTCCGTTTTCGGAGACCCGAAACTATGTCCAGCGGGTGCTTGAGGCGCTGCAGGTCTATCGGGTGCGCATGGAAACCGACAATGACCTGCGGCTGGCACGTGACCTTGGTATCCGGTCCGACGGGCTGCGCATCGTGCTGCGCTGAGGGTTGGCCACCGGGAGCGGGACGGCGCCAGCCGTCGCGTGAAGGGACGATCAGGTGCGTGAAGCGACAACAGTGAGTTTTGGCTGCGTCGATGATTTCGGGACCACGATGTCCGCCGGAAACAGCAACCGGACAGTTGTGCCGACACCTTCCTGGCTTTCGATGTCCACGGTTCCGCCATGCAGGCGCATCAGATTGTCGACGATGGCGAGACCCAGGCCGGTACCGGCCTGCCCGGTTGCGACATAGTCGTTGCGAGCCTGCTGGAACGGCATCATCACCGCGTCGAGCTGGGCACTGGGGATTCCCACCCCCTTGTCGATGACGGCAATTTCGCAGGTGTCGGGGTGCAGGCGGACGCGCAGCAGTATCTCCCGACCGTCGGGCGAGAACTTGATGGCATTGGACAGCAGGTTCACCAGCATCTGGCGCAATGCCTGTGGATCGACATTGATCAGCAGTTCCCGCGGGACGTCCTGAAGCATGGTCAGCCCCGCCGTCTTCAACTGGAACTCGATCAGAGGATGAATTTCGTGGACGATATCGGCAAAGCGCACGTTCTCGCGCGACAGCTCCATCTTGCCAGCCTCGATCTTTGAATAGTCCAGCACCTCGTTGATCACTGTCAGCAGATGCCTGCCACTGGTGCTGATGTAATTCGCGTATTCCTGGTTCCGTTCCGGCTTGTCGACGAAATGGGTGATCATTTCCGAGAAACCGATAATGGCGTTCAGCGGGGTGCGCAGTTCGTGGCTCATGTTGGCCAGGAACATCGACTTGGCCCTGTTGGCGGCCTCGGCCCTGTCGGCCAGGTGCTCCGCATTCAGCTTTGCGTTGCGCAGGTTCTGCTCGCGTTCCGAGATCATGCCGACGAGGTAGCGGAGAGACTGTCCGATATCGGCGATCTCGTCATGGCCCTGCACCGGGATCTCGACCCGGTCGCCATCGACATGACGCAGGATTGCCTGTTGCAGTTCCGACAGGCGTTTCAGCACGTTCAGGCGCAGGTAGGCGAGCAGGCCGAGGATCAGGGCAACACCGGCCAGAAAGGCAAAGAGCAGGGTCAGTTCGCTCTCCTGCTCCAGCTTGCCAAGTTCCGCGTTGCGGCTGTCGATGCGCTTCTGCATGGTGTGGAACAGGTCGGAGACCGAACTTGTCAGTCGACTTGAAAGGCGCTTGTTGCGGGAAAGCAGACCATTTTCCTGTCCCATCAGCGCCAGTCGTGCCCGGGCAAGTTCGAAGACATGATGGTTGCTGCCAAGATAACCGGACAGCCGCCTGCCAAGCTCCTTCAGCCCGGTTGCTTGCTGGGATGCGTCTGCGGAATCATTCGGTGAGCCGGGATTGTTCCCGCTCAGGCCCACGAGTCCGGCGTGGCGGCTTGTCACGTACTTCTGCTGCGCGCGGTCAATATGAAAGCGGCTCTCGGCATTGCGTACCGAAAGCATCGATTCCAGTGCCCAGCCGAGATTGATCAGCCATTCCTTCCCGAAGGCGGGGTCGTTGGACTGTGACAGGCGTTCGGTGATCTCGTCGCTCAGGCGATCTGCCTGATTCAGGATGCGTTCGACCTGTTCCTCTGCCCGGATACGCCTGGCAACGATCTGGCTCAATTGCGAAAGGTTCTCGCGCATGCTGTCGCGGTTCTCGCTGACCTGCAGCACAAGGCCGCGATCCCCGACATCGCCTGCAAGTGGTTCGAAGTCGAAGGTTTCAAGTGCCTCGTCCAGGGCCTTGATATTGTCGTCGAGCCTGTTCGCGATCGTCATGCGCACATAGTCGGACTTGCTGGCCACCAGCCGCGAAGCGGTTGCGCCAATGGAGCTCGAAATGCGGTCGAGACGTGCGGCGCTGGACAGCTTGGGGATGGTCCGGGTCGCGACGCTGTCATATCCATCCGCCAGACGCGTCAGGGAATAGAACGCGACACCGATCGCCCCCACCATGACCATGAGAGTCAGGACAAGCGCAGCCGAGAACTTGGTCGAAACCGAAACCTTTCGGTCAAGCCGTGTCAACGCGATGCCTCCCGGCAGCAGCCAATGGTACCAGCATGATACCTCAACGAATCGGTGGGGCGTAGTGCAGGCCACCATCACGCCAGAGTGCGTTCAGCCCCCGTGGAATGCCAAGTCCACCTTCGCCAAGGTGGCGTTCGTAGATTTCCCCGTAGTTGCCGAGATCGCGGATCATGCGATAGGCCCAGTCATTGCTGAGCCCCATGCCCAGTCCGATCTGGCTGTCGGTCCCCAGCAGCCGCCGTATCTCGGGCGTGTCGCTTTCGCGCATCTCCTCGACATTGGCGCGTGTGACGCCCAGTTCCTCGGCGGCGACCAGGGCGCGGCTCGCCCAGCGCACGATGTGGAACCATTCGTCATCCCCACGCCGGATCACCGAAGACAGCGGTTCCTTCGAGATGATGTCGGGGAACAGCACGAAGTTGTCCGAATCGTTCGCCCTTGTCTGCTTCAGGGATGCCAGCGGGGAGAGGTCATAGGTGATGATGTCACAGCGCCGCGAGAAGAAGGCGTCGTAGAGCGCTTCGGAGGAATTGAACTCGATGGCCCTGATCCGGCCATCCAGACCCGCCGTCAGCTCCGACAGGTTCTTCACCGTCGTGGTGCCGCCGGGTACGCAGACCGTGCCGGTCTGGACCTCCGCCAGGGACTTCGCCCCCAGCGATCGGTGGGCGAGAAAGCCCTGCCCGTCATAGAGCAGCACATCGGCGAAAGTGATTCCCAGCGCCGTGTCGCGCCCGATCGTCCACGTGGTATTGGCCATCAGCACATCGAACGCCCCGTTCGCCAGTGCCTGAAACCGCACGATGTCGTCGACTTCAACCGGTTCGATGGCATCCGGGTCGTCCAGGACGGCTGAGGCCAGTGCACGGCAGAAATCGACGAAGAAGCCTTCCCAACTGCCTGATACGCCGACCTCGGAGAGGCCGACGCCACTGGCGGTGACGCCACACCGAACCACACCATCTGCCTGGATATGTTTCAGGACGCGCCCGGCATCGGCGGACCTGTGCGGCAGGACTGACAGGCACAGGCCGACCATCAGGGCAATGATCAGGCTGTTCTGGCGTCGAAGGCGGAGCATGACGGATTTCTCTCGGGCGGCGGCATTCTGGGCTGGTCCTCATCATTCCCTGCGGTTGGTTAACATATGATTGCCCAAACAAGCATCGAATGGAAATGCCTGACCGGTTTCGGCCTCGGGGGCGATTGCACTACATTGACACCGTACCGGGCCGTTCTGGCCTGCCTCAGGGAGAGATCGAATGACCGAGAAGCGTCTGTCTGGAATCCGCGCATGCGTCTTCGACGCCTATGGCACGCTGTTCGACGTGAATGCAGCCGCCCGGCATTGCGCCGACAGTCTGGGTGAAAAGTGGCAGCCGCTGGCCGAGACCTGGCGTGCCAAGCAGCTGCAGTACACCTGGCTGCGCGCCCTGATGGGGCATCATGCAACCTTCTGGCAGGTGACCCTGGATGCGCTGGACTTCGCGATGGCATCGCTGTCGATCCGGGACGATGCGCTGCGGGATGAACTGGCTGATCTCTACCTTCGGCTGGATGCCTATCCGGAGGTGCCGCAGATGCTGCGCGACCTGAAGGCAGCCGGGATCCGCACCGCCATCCTGTCGAACGGGTCCCCGGACATGCTGGATGCGGCTGTCTCCAACGCGGGGATCGGTGATCTGCTGGACGCGGTGCTGACGGTGGAGGCGGTGGGCGTGTTCAAGCCCCACCCCTCGGTCTATGCATTGCCGGAGGAAGCCTTCGGGCTGAAGCGGACGGAGATGAGCTTCCAGTCATCGAATGCATGGGATGCCCATGCCGCCAAGGCATTCGGGTTCAATGTCGTCTGGGTCAATCGCTTCGGACAGGCGGAGGAACGGATACCGGCCCGACCGGACATCCAGATCAGCGATCTGACCGGTCTCGCGCGCATTGTGGGAACTGCCTGAGTGTCGGATTTCAGCACGCATCACTTCTCGGCCCAGGACGGGACCCGCATTCACTACCGCCGCTACGGTGACCGCGCGCGTGCCGGCACGCCCGTGCTGTGCCTTGCGGGGCTGACGCGGAATTCCAGGGACTTCAACAAGCTGGCAACGCGGCTGGGAAAGGACCGGCTGGTGCTCTGTCCCGACTATCGCGGACGGGGGCAGTCCGCCCATGCCGACTACCGCACCTATGCGCCGAGGAACTACATCAGTGATGTGATGCACCTGCTGGCGGTGGAGGACATTCACAGGGTGATCGTCATCGGAACCTCGCTCGGCGGATTGCTGGCGATGGCTCTGACGGTGGCCATCCCGGCGGCGCTGGCCGGGCTGGTGATCAATGATGTCGGGCCGGACATTTCGGCGGACGGGCAGACACGGATCCTCGATTACGTGGGTGTCGATCAGCGCCACGCCACGCTGGAGAAGGCGGCGGAAGCCATGCGGGAGACCTATGGTGCCGCTTTCCCCGACTGGTCGGAGGAGGACTGGCTGACCAATGCGGCGGGGACCTACACCCATGACGCGGTCGCGAACAACTGGAAGCTGGACTATGACCTGAAGCTGCGCGATGCCCTGGCCGAGCAGGCGAAGTCAGGTGCCCTGCCGGACCTGTGGGCGCTGTTCCGCGGGCTTGCCCAGTTGCCGGCGCTTCTGGTTCACGGGGCGCTTTCGGATGTGCTGAAGGCCGAGACGGTCGCGCGCATGCAACGGGAGAAACCCGACATGGAACTGGTCACGCTGGACAATCGCGGCCATGCGCCATCCATGACCGAACCTGCCTGCCTGCCCCGCATTATCGCATTTCTGGAGCGTTGCGATGCCACTGGCCACCACTGAACCTGTTGCCGATTTCTCGCTGTCCGACATACAGGCGGCGGCGGCGCGTATCGATGGTGTGGTCCGCTGCACGCCCCTGCTGGAATCCGCACGGCTGAACGACAGGATCGGCGGGCGGCTGCTGGTCAAGGCGGAGTGCCTGCAGCATACCGGGTCCTTCAAGTTCCGCGGGGCCTACAACCGGCTGGCCGCCATGGATCCGGAGACGCGCGGGCGCGGAATTCTCGCCTATTCATCCGGCAATCACGCCCAGGGTGTCGCCCGCGCGGCGCAGATGTTCGGTGTCCCGGCGACCATCATCATGCCGCGCGATGCCCCGGCCATGAAGCAACGCAACACGGCTGAATATGGTGCCACCATCGTGCTCTATGACCGGCACGGCGAAAGCCGGGAGGCGATCGGCAGACAGATCGCGGCGGATCAGGGTCTGACGCTGGTGAAGCCCTATGATGATCCGCTGATCATGGCCGGGCAGGGCACTTCGGGCCTGGAGTGCGCACGCCAGTGTGCGGCCCTGGACGCGGTGCCGGATCTGGCGCTGGCGCCGACAGGCGGGGGCGGCCTGATGGCCGGATTCTCCACGGCGATGAAGGCGGCCTTTCCCGATCTGCGGCTCTTTGCCGTGGAGCCGGAGGGTTACGACGACACGGCGCGCTCCCTGCAATCGGGAACCCGTGTCGCGAACACGGCCACGCCTGCCAGCATCTGTGACGCGATCATGACACCGGAGCCGGGAGAGCTGACGTTCCCTGTCAACCAGCGGACACTCGCGGGTGGGCTCACGGTCAGCGACGGGGAAGTCCGGAAGGCGATGGCGGATGCCTTCGCTGAACTGAAGATCGTTATCGAACCTGGGGGCTGCGTCGCCCTGGCAGCGGTCCTGGCGGGCAAGCTGCCGGTCGCGGGTCGGACAGTCGTCGTGGTCGCCTCAGGCGGCAATGTCGATCCGGCCCTGTTCGCCGACATCCTCGCGCAGGCGACCTGAGAGGGCTATGCTGCCCCGAAATTCGGGGGGAGATTGCCATGCCTGTGCCCACGTCCGTGCTGCAACTGATCGGCAATACGCCGATGGTCGAACTGACCAATCTGGATACCGGACCCTGTCGGCTGTTCGCCAAGCTGGAGAGTCAGAATCCCGGCGGATCGATCAAGGACCGTATCGGCCTGTCGATGATCGAGGCCGCTGAACGGGACGGGCGGCTGAAGCCGGGCGGCACCCTGATCGAGGCGACGGCGGGCAATACCGGCCTGGGCCTCGCGCTTGTCGCGGCGCTGAAGGGCTATCGCCTGATCCTGGTCATTCCCGACAAGATGAGCCTGGACAAGATCCAGCATCTGAAGGCGTTGGGAGTGGAGGTGCGGCTGACCCGTTCCGACGTGGGCAAGGGCCACCCCGAGTACTACCAGGACATAGCGGAGCGGCTGCAGCGGGAGATTCCGGGGGCATTCTGGGTCGACCAGTTCTCCAATCCCGCGAACCCGGAGGCGCACGAGACCGGGACCGGGCCAGAGATCCTGGCGCAGATGGACGGTGACGTGGATGCGGTGTTCTGTGGCGTCGGCTCCGGCGGCACGATAACCGGCATCGGCCGCTTCATGCGGGCAAGCTCGCCGAAGACGGAGATGGTCGTTGCCGACCCGGAAGGCTCCGTCGTGGCGGAGGCGGCGAATACCGGCAATGTCCCCAATGAGGTCGGATCCTGGCTGGTGGAGGGGATCGGGGAGGACTTCATCCCCCCCAACTGCGATCTGAGCGTCATCAGCCGCGGTATCACGGTCTCCGACGGCGAAGCCTTCGAGGCGGTGCAGCTACTGCTGTCGAAGGAAGGGATCCTGGGCGGTTCCTCCACCGGCACGCTGCTCGCCGCCGCCCTGCGCTACTGCCGGGAACAGACGGAACCGAAGCGGGTCGTGACCCTGGTCTGCGATACCGGCAACAAGTACCTCAGCAAGGCCTACAACAGGGCCTGGCTTGTCGATCAGGGGCTGGTGAAACGGGAGAAGCACGGCGACCTGCGCGATCTGATCATCCGTCGTGCGGACGAGGGCGATGTGGTCAGTGTCTCCCCGGACGACACCCTGCTGACGACCTATTCACGCCTGCGCATGTTCGATATCTCGCAGTTGCCGGTGCTGTCCGACGGGGCCATTGTCGGCATCATCGACGAGAGTGACCTGTTGCTGGCCGTGCACGGTCACGAGGAGAATTTCCAGAGCCCGGTCTCCGAATTCATGGTCACCCGGCTGGAAACCATCGCACCCGATGCGCCGCTGGAGCAGCTGATGCCGATCCTGCGGGCGGACAAGGTGGCGATCGTGGCCAGTGACAGCACGTTCTTCGGTCTGATCACCAAGGTCGACATGATCAACAACATGCGCCGCCACATGGCGGAGGCTGTTGACGGCTGACCGGCTGAACCCTCAGGCGGGACGCCGGGACCGGTTGCGCAGGCCGAGGATGGTATTGCCCAGCAACGCGCTGAGGATCAGTGCGCCACCGATCAGTCCCCACTGGTTGGGGGTTTCGGCAAGCACCAGCCAGACCCAGATGGGGCCGACCACCGTTTCCAGCAGCAGGAACAGGCCCACCTCCGGCGCGGAGATGTAGCGGGGACCGACGGTCAGGCCGAGGTAGGCCAGCGGTATGAAGAAGAGACCGCTGGCCAGCACGGCCAGCCACTCGGTCTCACCGGCGGGCACGTCAAACCAGAAACAGCCGGCTATTCCCATGAAGAAGGCCCCGAGCGCCGTGCCGGGGATCATGCTGACCGACTTCGCCTTGCGGATGATGACGAAGGACAGGGAGACGAAGGCGGCACAGCCAAGCGCCAGCAGTTCCCCCAGACCGGCGTCACGGCTGATCTCGTCCGCGCCCACCATGGCGACTCCTGCCAGGGCGACGATGGATGCGATCCAGGTGCGCGGCGGTGTCGGTTCCCGCAGCAGCAGGGTGGAGAAGATGGAGGAGAACAGCGGGGCCGTGGCCACGATGACGAGGACGTTGGCGGCAACGGTCATGGTGTTGGCCGCCACGAAGCAGCCGGTGCTGATCGCGTAGCAGCAGGCGACGCCGATACCGGGCCAGCCGATGGCGCGCCAGTTGGCGATGAACTGTCCGCGCCAGATGAAGATGAAGGGCAGCGTCATCATCAGTGCCACCAGCATTCCCCGCCAGAAGAACAGCGAAGGCGCGGCCATGCCGGACATCTTGATCAGCAGGGCATCCGGCGTGATCGCCAGAACACCGCCCGCTGTTATCAGCAGGCCCTTGACGTGATCATCCATGATTCACCTACCCGTGGCGCAGTCGATGCACAGCGGAGTAGCGGGATCGACGGCCAGGCGCTTTGCCGCGATCTCCTCCCCGCAGTCGAGGCAATATCCGAAATCCCCGCTTGCGATGCGGGCAAGTGCGGCATCGATGCGGGCAACCTGCTGGGACCGCTGGCTCTCCGAAGCCTTGGCCATTTCCTGCTGCTGCAGCGCGTCCATGCGTGAGAGTCGACCAACCCGGGACTGGTCGAGTTCGACAGCGTCACGGGAACCCGCCGACAGCGCGCTCAGCCCCGTCAGATCTTCCCGCCGTTGCAGCAGTGCCGCCCTCAGTTCCTCGATGTTGTCCGGCACGCTGCGCTCCTGATCTCGGATCGCCAGCATATATCAGGCTGCGCCGCCGCCCGTCACATTAATCCGACATTAAGCCTCCCTGCCTATCGTCAGGTCTCATTGGGAGCGAAGCAATGACCGCACAGATAGACGTCACGGAAGTCCAGCGACTCATCGGTGCCCTGTCCGCCGACAACAAGACCACGGTGGCGGCGCAGGTTGGTCGCCTGATGAACAGTTCCGGCCTTTCACCGAAGGAACTGCGAGTGGCACTGGAACTGGTCGACCAGCTGATCGCGGACTCGGTCGCGTCGGTGCGCCAGTCCCTGGCAGAACACATCGCCGAATCGCCCATGCTGCCCCGACCGATGATCGAACGCCTGATCGCAGACGTCGATGCGGTCGCCCTGCCCATCGTGCGGCTGTCGTCCCTGATGGACGACACGCTGCTGCTGGAGCAGCTGGAGCGCGGGGAAGACTATCAGGTGGCCGTCGCCAGCCGCCCTGTAGTCAGCGCCATCGTGTCGGAGCGCATCGTCTCCGTCGGATCGGAACAGGCGGTCGGAACCCTGGTGTGCAACACCGGCGCCGACCTTCAGGCCGGTGCCCTGGGCCAGGCGATGGAGCGGTTTCCTGAATCGACGCTTGTCATGGGGGCGGTTGCCGCCCGACCCGGATTGCCGCTGGAGATCGCGGAACGGTTGGTCTCCCTGGTGGTCAGCGAGGAATGTATCCGCACCGTCTCCGACATGATGATGGATGCGCTGGTGAAACGCAGTGACCTGCCGCCGATCCTGGCGGAGGACATCTTCGTGCACGGCATGGAGCGCTCGGTGGCTTCCGTCATCAAGGATTCCGATGACATCGCCGAAGTCCGGGAACTCGCGGCCCGCATGAAGGTGCAGGGCCGCCTGTCCACCAGCCTGATGCTGCGCGTGCTGGCCGGGGGCGACCACCAGTTCTTCATCGCCGGCATGACCGCACTCAGCGGCTGGCCGGAACAGCGGGTGAAGGGGGCCGTGGATGGTGCCGGTCTGGATGGCTTCCGCCGCCTCTACGAGGCTTCGGGTCTGGAATCACTGATGTTCCACGCCTTCCGGGTTTCCCGCGACGAGATCACCGCGGCACGGAAACGGCGGGAAGGCATGGACGAACCGACCTTCATCCGTCGGGTCATTGCCCGAATCAGCGATGAATACAGCAACATCAGCCCGACAGGTCTGGAAGAGGTTCTGGCGCGACTGCGGCGGCGCGCTGATGGCTCCGGCGGCGGTTCGCGCGCCCGCGCCTGAACCTCAATTCCCCATCGTCACATCCCCTGGCGGATCGTCCGACTGACCGTTCAGGCGGACCACTTTATCGAGCAGCCCATGCTGGCGACCTGTTGGCTCGGTCCCTTGCCGGTCTCCGCGATCAGCCGCATGGCGTCCAGCAGTTCCGGGGTCCGGGCGCTGGAATCCCCCATCCGGGCATCATCCAGTCTGCCGCGATACTGCAGCGCGCCATCCCGGTTCAGCCCGAAGAAGTCCGGGGTGCAGACAGCGCCCCAGGCCCGGCCCACCGCCTGATCCTCGTCCACCAGATAGGGGAAGGTGAACCCGTGCCGTGTCGCGAAGGCCTGCATCTCGGCGGGCGAGTCGGCAGGTACCGCGCGATAGTCGTTCGACATCACCGCCAGCACATTGACGCCCTCTGCCATCAGGGCCGCCATGTCCGCCGCCAGCCGGTCGGCAATGGCCTTCACATAGGGACAGTGATTGCAGATGAAAGCGACCAGAAGGCCCTTCTCACCCAGGTGATCGGACATGCGGAAGCTCTGGCCCGACGGATCGTTCAGAACGAAGTCCGGGGCTTTCCAGCCAAAGTCGCAGATGGGCGTGTCGAGCAGCATCGCAGCTCCCTCAGAGCCACTTCACCCCGATGACTTCGTAGGATTTCTCACCGCGCGGGGTCTGCACGTCGACGGAATCGCCCTCGGACTTGCCGATCAGGGCGCGGGCGAGGGGGCTGGTGATCGAGATCAGGCCGCTGTCGATATCAGCCTCATCGACGCCGACGATCTGATACTCGCTTTCCTCATCCGTATCCACGTCCGCCAGACCGACCGTTGCGCCAAAGCGGATCGTGTCGCCGGACATCCTGGTGGTGTCGATCACTTCGGCCCGGCTCAACGCACTTTCAAGCACCAGGACACGGGACTCGATGAAGCCCTGCTTTTCCTTGGCTGCGTGATATTCCGCATTCTCGGACAGATCGCCGTGCGCCCGTGCTTCGGCAATCGCCTGAATGACGGCGGGCCGCTCAACGGACTTCAGATTCTTCAGTTCCGCTTCAAGGCGCTGCTGGCCTTTCAGCGTCATTGGGACACGTTCCACGCCGATACCTTCTCTGGACCCGGGAGAGACACAGGCGCCGGTCGCTGTCATCCAGCAACCGGCGCATTCGAAGGTTCAATAGTAGGACTGCAACGGCGCGACTTCAAGGCGACCGGTCTTCAGTGCCTTCAGTGCCTGGACTGCGGCACGGGCACCGGCGGCTGTCGTGTAATAGGGCACGCGCTCCTGCAGGGCTGTCCGGCGGAGCGAGAAGGAGTCGCGGATCGCCTGCTCACCATCGGTGGTGTTGATGACCAGCTGCACCTGATGGTTCTTGATCGCATCGACAATGTGGGGGCGACCCTCCAGCACCTTGTTGATCGGCGTGCAGGCGGCGCCATGGTCGGTCAGGAACCGCGCGGTACCGTGGGTGCCGACCAGGGAGAAGCCCATTCCGACCAGGTCCCGGCCCAGTTCCGCGAACATCGCCTTGTCGCTGTCACGCACGGAAACGAAGATCGTGCCGCTCTCCGGCAGGCGTGTGCCACTGCCGAGCTGTGACTTCAGGAACGCCATCTCGAAGTCCTGGGCCAGGCCCATGACCTCCCCCGTGGAGCGCATCTCCGGCCCCAGGATGACATCGACGCCGGGGAAGCGGGCAAACGGGAAGACCGCTTCCTTGATGGCGATGTAGTCGAAGTCCAGCGCGTCCTTCGGCAACTCGAAATCAGCCAGCTTCTCGCCCGCCATCAGCCGTGCCGCGATCTTGGCGATTGGCTTGCCGATGGTCTTGGCGACGAAGGGAACCGTGCGGGAGGCACGCGGATTGACCTCCAGGATGTAGACAACCTCGTCCTGAACCGCGAACTGGACGTTCATCAGACCGACGACATTGAGTTCGCGCGCCAGGATATCGGACTGGCGGCGGATCTCCGCAATGGTCGCATCGCTCAGCGAATAGGGCGGCAGGGAACAGGCCGAATCACCGGAGTGCACGCCCGCTTCCTCGATATGTTCCATGATCCCGGCAACGAAGGTCTCGGTGCCGTCGCACAGCACATCGACATCCACCTCGGAGGCATTGCCGAGGTAGGAATCGACCAGTACCGGGCTGGTGCCGGAGACCCGGACAGCCTCCCGCACGTAGCGTTCCAGCCCGGGCATGTCGTGCACGATCTCCATCGCGCGGCCACCCAGCACATAGGACGGACGCAGCAGCACGGGGAAGCCCAGCCGCTCCGCCACTGCCTTCGCTTCCTCGTTGCTGCGGGCGATGCCGTTGGGCGGCTGGCGCAGGTCGAGGCGCTGCAACAGGTCCTGGAAGCGGTCGCGATCCTCCGCCAGGTCGATGGCATCGACGGAGGTACCGAGGATGGTGACGCCGGCATCCAGCAGCCCCTGCGCCAGGCGCAGCGGGGTCTGGCCGCCGAACTGCACGATGACGCCGACGACCTCGCCGGACTGTTCCTCCGTCCGCACGATCTCCAGCACCGTCTCGATGGTCAGCGGCTCGAAATAGAGCCGGTCGGAGGTGTCGTAATCCGTCGAGACCGTCTCCGGATTGCAGTTGATCATGATGGTCTCGTAGCCCGCTTCCTTCAGCGCGAAGCAGGCATGGACACAGCAATAGTCGAACTCGATACCCTGGCCGATACGGTTCGGACCACCACCCAGGATGATCACCTTGCGCCGGTCCGTCGGCTTGGACTCGCATTCCCCGCCGACCAGTTCACCGGTGGGGGAGGGGAAGCCCTCGTAGGTCGAATACATGTAGGGCGTGGCCGATTCGAACTCGGCGGCGCAGGTGTCGATGCGCTTGTAGACCGGCGTGACACCGGCCATGCGGCGGGCGGCGGCCACACGGGATTCCGAAGTCCTGGCCAGTTTCGCGATGCGGGCATCGCCGAAACCCATCTTCTTCAGCTGCAGCCAGCCCCAGGGCGTGGTCGGCAGGCCCTGTTCGCGCACCCGCTCCTCCGCCGTGACGATCTCGTCCAGCCGGTCGACGAACCACGGGTCATAGCGGGTGATGCGGACAATCCGTTCCTTCGCGATGCCGAAACGCAGCGCCTCTGCCGTCATCAGCAGGCGGTCCGGCGTCGGGCGACCCAGCGCCGCGATCAGCGCATCCTCGTCGTCGCCCTCGACCAGCTGGTCGTCCAGGCCGTCGAGACCGGTCTCCATGGACCGGAGCGCCTTCTGCAGGCTCTCGTGGAAGTTCCGGCCCACCGCCATCGCCTCGCCCACCGATTTCATGGAGGTGGTCAGGTAAGGCTCGGCGCCGGGAAACTTCTCGAACGTGAAGCGCGGGATCTTGGTGACCACATAGTCGATCGTCGGCTCGAAGCTCGCCGGGGTCACGCGGGTGATGTCGTTGTCCAGTTCGTCCAGCGTGTAGCCGACAGCCAGCTTCGCCGCGACCTTGGCGATGGGGAAACCCGTGGCCTTCGACGCCAGCGCGGAGGAGCGCGACACGCGGGGGTTCATCTCGATCACCACCAGCCGTCCGTCGTCCGGGTTGACCGCGAACTGCACGTTCGATCCGCCGGTATCCACGCCGATCTCCCGCAACACCGCAATCGAGGCGTCGCGCATGATCTGGTATTCCTTGTCGGTCAGGGTCAGCGCGGGCGCGACCGTGATCGAATCGCCGGTGTGGATGCCCATCGGGTCCACATTCTCGATGGAGCAGATGATGATGCAGTTGTCCGCATGGTCGCGGACCACCTCCATCTCGAACTCCTTCCAGCCCAGCACCGATTCCTCGACCAGCACCTGCGTGGTGGGGGAGGCATCGAGGCCGCTGGCCACGATCTGCTCGAACTCGTCGCGGTTGTAGGCGATGCCGCCGCCGGTGCCGCCCATGGTGAAGGACGGACGGATGACGGCGGGCAGGCCGATCTCCACCATCACGTCACGCGCTTCGGCCAGGGTCTCGACCACCGCACTCTTCGGCATGGCGAGGCCGATGCGGGTCATGGCGGCACGGAACAGGTCCCGGTCCTCCGCCATGGAAATGGCTTCCTGCCTGGCACCGATCAGCTCGACACCCAGCCGCTCCAGCGTGCCGTCGTCGGCCAGCGCCAGGGCGGTGTTCAGCGCCGTCTGCCCGCCCATGGTGGGCAGCAGGGCGTCGGGGCGTTCCTTCTCGATGATCTTGGCGACCACTTCCGGCGTTACCGGCTCCACATAGGTGGCGTCGGCGAATTCCGGGTCCGTCATGATGGTGGCGGGGTTGGAGTTCACCAGGATGATCCGGTAACCCTCCTCCCGCAGTGCCTTGCAGGCCTGGGTGCCGGAATAGTCGAATTCGCAGGCCTGGCCGATGACGATCGGCCCCGCCCCGATGATCATGATGGATCGTATGTCGGTGCGTTTAGGCATTGGCGTCGATCAAGTCCGTGAAACGTTTGAACAGGTAGTGTGCGTCCCGTGGTCCCGGGCTGGCTTCCGGGTGGTACTGGACGGAGAAGACGGGGCGACCCTCCATGCGGATCCCTTCCAGCACGCCGTCGAACAGCGATGTGTGGGTCTCCACGACACCCTTCGGCAGGCTGTCGCGCATGGTGACGAAGCCGTGGTTCTGGCTGGTGATCTCCACCTTGCCGGTGGTCAGGTCCTTGACCGGCTGGTTGGCGCCGCGATGGCCGCGGTTCATCTTCGCGGTGCGGCAGCCCAGCGCGATGGACAGCATCTGATGGCCGAGGCAGATGCCGAAGATCGGCTTGCCGCTGTCGACCAGTTCGCGGATCACCGGCACCGCATAGACGCCGGTCGCCGCCGGATCGCCCGGCCCGTTGGACAGGAAGATGCCGTCCGGGTCGTGGCTCAGCACTTCCGCCGCCGTGGCGTTCGCGGGCACCACGGTCACGTCGCAACCGGCACTGACCAGACAGCGCAGGATGTTGCGCTTGCAGCCATAGTCGATGGCGACGACACGACGCTTTGGCTTGCCCGCCTTGGCGTGGCCTTCGCCCAGGGTCCAGGTGCCTTCGGTCCAGTGATGCATGGTCTCGCAGGTGACGTCCTTTGCCAGGTCCATCCCCTCCAGCCCCGGCCAGGCCTTTGCCTCCGCCACCAGGGCTGCGGTGTCGAACTGTCCGTCCGTGGCATGGGCCAGCACGCCGGAGGGCGCGCCGCCGTCGCGGATGCGCCGCGTCAGGGCGCGGGTATCGATCCCGGCAATGCCGATCAGGTTGCGCGCCTTCAGCCAGGCATCCAGATGCCGGGTGGCGCGCCAGTTCGACGGCTCCGTGATGTCCATGCGGACGATCAGGCCCCGCGCGGCACTCGTCGAGGTCTCGATATCCTCGTCATTGGTGCCGACGTTGCCGATATGGGGGAAGGTGAAGTTGATGATCTGACCGGCATAGGACGGATCGGTCAGGATTTCCTGGTAGCCGGTGATGGAGGTGTTGAAACAGACCTCCCCCACCGTGGTTCCCAGCGCGCCGATACCGGTTCCATAGAGCAGGGTGCCATCGGCGAGCGCGAGCGCGCCCGTGGCCAATGGGCCGTCGCCCGGGGTGGGCGTCGGCGCGGCTGTCGTCATCTGTTCGGTCATTGATCGCGGACCTGGAGTCTAGGGGGCAGCTTCAAGGGCGGGCACCTGGCGGGTGACGCCAGCGCAAAGTTGCCGGACGATAGTGATTTCAATGGGTTGGGTCAAGTCGCAGCCCGAAGTGAATAATACAGCAATATCAATGTGTTGGAGAAAATTGAGAAATTGCTGATTGCGGCATTTTGGTCTAGAGTCCGCCTCCCGTTGATAGGAGCTTGCCGATGTTGCGACAGCAACTGAACGAAGATCTGAAATCCGCGATGCGTGACAAGGACACCCGCCGCATGGGAACCCTGCGCCTGATCCTCGCCGCGGTGAAGGAGCGGGAGATCGTCTCCCGCGGGGAAGGCGAGGACAGGGACATCACCGATGACCAGATCCGGCAGATCATGGCCAAGATGGTGAAACAGCGGCGTGATTCGATCCGCATGTATGAAGAAGGCGCGCGGTTGGACCTGGCGGAACAGGAGCGGGCCGAGATCGCGGTGATCGAAGGCTACCTGCCGAAACAGCTCTCGTCGGACGAGGTGGCGGAGGTCGCCGCGAAGGTGAAACAGGAACTTGGTGCCACCGGTCTGAAGGACATGGGACGCTGCATGGGCGTGCTGAAGGATCGCTACGCCGGTCGCGTCGACATCGGCCGCGCCAGCCAGACCATGAAACAGTTGCTGACCTGAGAGCCGTCCGGCAGTTGCGTCCTGGCAGCGGCATGGTTCGCCTGATTGCCGCCCCCTGCCGGATGTGCTGTAACTGATTCTCCGGTTTCTCGGGGGAGGAAGACGAATGAGTGATCCAAGCAGCATGTTCTCCGGCACGAAGGAGGTCGATGAGCGCTTTCAGTTCGATGAAGGCGCGCTCGCGGCTTACCTGAAGGAAAACATCGACGGTTTCAGCGGCGACCTGCAGGTGCGCCAGTTCAAGGGCGGGCAGTCGAACCCGACCTATGCCCTGCGCGCGGGCGGGCGGGAATTCGTCCTGCGCCGCAAGCCGCCGGGAAAGCTGCTGCCCTCGGCCCACGCGGTGGATCGTGAATACAAGGTTCTGACCGCCCTCGGCGCCCATACGGACGTGCCGGTCGCGAAGACCTGGTGCCTGTGCGAAGACGAGGACGTCATCGGCACGATCTTCTACGTCATGGATCTGGTCGAGGGGCGGGTCATCTGGGACCAGAGCCTGGAGCATCTGGATCGCAGCGAACGCGCGCCCTACTACGATGCCATGAATGACGTCATCGCCCGGCTGCATTCGGTCGACTACAAGGCGGTGGGGCTGGAGGACTTCGGTCGTCCCGGCAACTACGTGCTGCGCCAGGTCAGCCGCTGGTCGAAGCAGTACAAGCTGTCGGAGACCGACACGATCCCGGAAATGAACCGGCTGATGGAATGGCTGCCGGAGAATGTACCGGACTCCGATTCCACCACGGTGGTGCATGGCGACTATCGCCTCGACAACCTGATGTTCCACCCGACGGAGCCGCGTATCGTTGCGGTGCTGGACTGGGAAATCTCGACCCTTGGTGATCCGCTGGCCGACTTCGCCTACCACGTGATGAGCTGGCGGCTGCCGCCGGGGCTGTTCCGGGGCATTGGCGGGCTGGACCTGGAAGCGCTGGGCATCCCGACGGAGGAAGCCTACGTGGAGGCCTACTGCAAGCGCACGGGCCGCGATGGCATCGGCAACTGGGACTATTACCTCGCCTACAACATGTTCCGCATTGCCGCGATCCTGCAGGGCATTGCCGGTCGTGTACGCGACGGCACCGCCGCTTCCGACCACGCGAAGGGGCAGGTTGCCCGCATTCGCCCGCTGGCCGAATTTGCCTGGGCGCAGGCGGAGAAGGTGATGAAGGCAGGCTAGATCGGGCACCTGCATCATTGCCAACGGGGGCGGAGGCGTTATCGTCCCGTTTCATGAACAGACATACAGACACTGCCATTGGCATCCTGGAGCGGCTGGTCGGGTTCGACACCACCAGCCGCGATTCGAACATGCCGCTGATCGACTGGGTCGCGGCATATCTTGAGAGCCACGGCATCGCCTCCACCAAGGTGACGGACGCGGACGGCGGCAAGGCCAATCTGGTCGCCACCATCGGCGAGCAGGTCGATGGCGGGATCGTGCTTTCGGGCCATACGGATGTCGTGCCCGTGGACGGGCAGGACTGGCAGACCGCGCCCTTCACCCTGACGCGCAAGGGCGAGCAGCTTTTCGGGCGCGGTTCGTCGGACATGAAGGGCTTCATCGCCTGCGCGCTGGCTGCCGTGCCGGATCTGGTTGCGGCGAAGCTGACACGCCCGGTTCATCTGGCCTTTTCCTATGACGAGGAAGTCGGCTGCTTCGGTGTTCACGGCATCGTCGACCTGTTCGAGGCGGAGGGCTTCAAGCCCGCCATCTGCCTGGTCGGAGAGCCGACGATGATGCACGTCGTCAATGCCCACAAGGGCGCGGCGACCTTCATCACGCGACTGAAGGGCAAGGAGGTGCATTCCTCCCTGACCCACAAGGGCGTCAACACGGTGATCTATGGTGCGGAGCTTGTCGGCTTCATCGCGCAGCTGGCGGAGGAGCGCAAGCAGAAGGTCGATCCCAACTTCGACCCGCCCTACACCACTGTCCATGTCGGGATGATGCACGGCGGCACGGCGGTCAACATCGTGCCGCAGGACTGCGAGATCGTCTGGGAGTTCCGCGCGGTCGAAGGCGACGACGGGTCGGATATCAAGCAGCGCGTGCAGGATTTCATCGACACGGACCTGCTGCCCCGGATGCGCGCGGTCGCACCGGAAGCCGATATCGTGACGGAGCCGATCGCGGAGGTCGTGGGCCTGTTCCCGGAGAAGGACGGCCCTGCCGAGACGCTGATCAAGCTGCTGGCCCAGCGCAATGATGCCGAGACCGTATCCTATGGGACTGAAGGCGGCGTGTTCCAGGTTGCGGGCATATCGACCGTGGTCTGCGGACCCGGCGACATTGCCGTGGCGCATCAGCCCAACGAGTTCGTCGATGTGGACCAGATCAGCCAGTGCATGGACCTGATGGACCGCCTGCGGACCCATATCTCGGCCTGATCGGCACAGCCTTGGGGGAGGCACGGATGATGGTGGATTTCAAATCGGTTCTGGAGCGGTTCTGCGCGGCGGTGGAGAGCAATGACGGCCCCGGGCTTGCGGCACTGTTTGCTGAGGACGGCGTCTACAATGACTATCTCTACGGGCCCTTCCAGGGGCGCGAAGCCATCGGGCAGATGCTGAACAACCACTTCTGGGGGGATGCGGAGGCATTTCGCTGGCAGATGATCGATCCGGTCTGTGACGGACGGGTCGGCTATGCCCGCTATCTCTTCAGCTTCACCTCCATCATGCCGGCCTATCCCGGGCGGCGTGTGGTGCTGGAGGGCACGTCGATATTCCATTTCGACGCCGATGGCATGGTCGAAAGCTATCGGGAGACGGCACATGGTGCCCCGGCCATGTCCCAGCTCGGGGTGGAGCCGGAACGGATGGCGAAACGGTCCCGGCGCTGGGCTGACGAGTTGCTCGCCCGCGACGAGGCCGCGCCGCACCGCCAGGCCTGAGCGACAGCCCGGCAGGCGTAACCGGCCTGCAAGCCCTCGCGCAGGCTGACGCCATATTGTGTCATCGAATCGACATGGCCACCCGATATGGGTTTCTGCGTGGTTGCTCTTTGTTGGCTACCCGGTAACACTTTCGGCGTCTGGTCGTGTCGATTCAGACGGATCGAGCGTTCGAGGGGGATGGATGTGCCATGTACCTGAGACCTGAAAAGTTCCCGGCGCTGGTGCTCAACGCCGACTTCAGGCCGCTGTCCTATTTCCCGCTGTCTGTCTGGCCCTGGCAGGAGGCGGTGAAGGCATCCTTCCTGGACCGGGTCAATATCATCCAGCTCTACGACCGCACGGTGTCCAGCCCGTCGCTGACCATGCGACTGCCCAGCGTCGTTGCGCTGAAGGAATATGTGCGCCCGGCGGCCTATCCGGCATTCACCCGCTTCAATGTCTTCCTGCGTGACCGGTTCCGCTGCCAGTACTGCAATGCGACCGACGATCTGACATTCGATCATGTGATCCCGCGCCGTGCCGGCGGCCGGACGACGTGGGAGAATGTCGTGGCCGCCTGTGCGCCATGCAACATCGCCAAGGGGGGGCGCATGCCGGACCGTGCGAACATGCACCCGCACCGCCCGCCCGTGCGTCCGACCATGCATGACCTGAACCGCATCGGTCGTGCCTTCCCGCCGAACTACCTGCATGACGGCTGGCGTGACTACCTCTACTGGGATTCCGAACTGGAACCCTGACGCTTGTGGTTTGCTGCCCGATCCCGGATACAGGGCGGACCATGAAGTCAGAGACACTGGTCATCATCAACCGACAGGGCGGCAGTGCCGGGCGCGATGTCACCCGCGCCTTGGCTGTGCTGCTTGATGCAGGCCTGAACCCGCAGCTCGTGCGTCCCGACAGACCCGAACAGATTTCGGAAGTGATCCGTGAACAGGGGCCG
>Ga0209475_10001956_pt1 | contig 22762 bp, 23 predicted proteins | sample tdDd471_FD_187128 | JGI IMG/M metagenome (GOLD analysis project Ga0209475, IMG submission 187128) | Marine sediment microbial communities from the Atlantic coast under amendment with organic carbon and nitrate - tdDd47.1 (SPAdes)... | ecosystem: Environmental > Aquatic > Marine > Coastal >... | reverse complement strand
TGTTGACCGGTTATGAGGACGAGGCGCCGGAAGGGGTCGAACTGGGCGAGGGCATGAATTACAACCATGCCTTCCCCGGCAACCAGATCGCCATGGCGCCGCCTCTGTTCGAGGACGCGGTCGAATATGCCGACGGCACCGCGGCGACGGTCGAGCAGATGGCCGAGGATGTGACGACCTTCCTCACCTGGGCGGCCGAGCCGATGCTGGAAACGCGCAAGCGGATGGGCGTGAAGGTCATCCTGTTCCTGATCGTCTTCTCCGCCCTGCTCTACGCGGTCAAGCGCAAGGTTTGGTCCGACCTTCATTGAGGCTGGCGCCGGCGGCGACGGGAGGAATGGCCGATGGCTAACCCAGGGCCGGTGATCGGGGTCATCGGCGGCAGCGGCGTCTATGAGATCGAGGGCTTGACCAACGCCGAATGGCGCGAGGTCGAGACCCCGTTCGGCGCGCCGTCGGACGCGCTGCTGGCCGGTGAGCTGGACGGTCAGCCGATCGTCTTCCTGCCCCGCCATGGCCGTGGCCACCGCCTGCCGCCGAGCGACATCAACTATCGGGCCAATATCGACGCGCTGAAGCGCCTGGGCGTGACCGAGGTGATCTCGATCGGCGCCGTCGGGTCGCTGAAGGAGGAGATGGCGCCCGGCGATTTCGTCATCGTCGACCAGTTCATCGATCGGACCTTCGCCCGCGAGAAATCCTTCTTCGGCCCCGGCCTGACGGCCCATGTCTCGATGGCGAAGCCGGTCTGCGGGCGGATGGGCGCACTGTTGCGCGACACCGCCGACGGCCTGGGGATCAAGACCCATGGCGGCGGCTGCTATCTGGTGATGGAGGGGCCGCAATTCTCGACCCTGGCCGAATCCGAGCTGTACCGGAGCTGGGGCTGCGCCGTGATCGGGATGACCAACCTGCCCGAGGCGAAGCTCGCCCGCGAGGCGGAGCTTTGTTATGCCACGGTCGCCATGGTCACCGATTACGATTGCTGGCATGCGGGCCATGACGATGTCACCGTCGATGCCATTATCGAGGTCATGAACGCCAACGCCGCGCGTGCCCGGAGCCTGGTCAAGGCGGTGACCCCCCGGCTGGCGGGCAGGGAAGGGCCATGCGGCGAGGGCTGTCACCATGCGCTGGACGCGGCCCTGATCACCGCGCCCGAGGCGCGCGACCCGGCCTTGGTGGCGAAGCTCGACGCCGTCGCCGGACGCGTCCTCGGCGGTTGATCGGCGCCCGCCCGGGCCCGGCGGATGAAAATCGGCGGATGAAAGTCGGCGGATGAAAATCGGCGGATGAAAGTCGGCGGATGAAAGTCGGCGGATGAAAGTCGGGGGCACGCCCTATCGGACGATCTGGCTCGCCGGCGACGGCCGTTCGGTCGAGGTCATCGACCAGACCTTGCTTCCCCACGAATTCGTCGTTCGCCGCCTGACGGACCTGTTGGACGCGGCGGCGGCGATTCGCGACATGGTGGTGCGCGGCGCGCCCCTGATCGGGGCGACGGCGGCCTACGGCGTTTGCCTCGCCATGCGCGACGATCCCAGCGACGCGGGCCTGGACGCGGCCTGCGACAGCTTGCGCGCGACCCGGCCGACGGCGGTCAATCTGGTCTGGGCCCTGGACCGCATGCGCGCCCGCCTGGCGCCGCTGGCCGCCGGCGACCGCACCCAGGCGGCCTATGCGGAGGCGGCGGCGATCTGCGACGAGGACGTGGCGATCTGCGCGGGCATCGGCGAGAACGGCGCGCCCCTGATCGCCGAGGCCCTGGCGCGCAAGGGCGGCGACGGCCCGGTCAATCTGTTGACCCATTGCAACGCCGGCTGGCTGGCGACCGTGGACTGGGGCACCGCCCTCGCGCCGGTCTACAAGGCCCATGATTCCGGCGTGCCGGTTCATGTCTGGGTCGACGAGACCCGGCCCCGCAACCAGGGCGCCAGCCTGACCGCCTGGGAGCTGGGCCAGCATGGCGTGCCCCATACGGTGATCGCCGACAATGTCGGCGGCCATCTGATGCAGCACGGCATGGTCGATCTCTGCATCACCGGCACCGACCGCACCACCGCGGCCGGCGATGTATGCAACAAGATCGGTACCTATCTGAAGGCGCTGGCCGCCCACGACAATGGCGTGCCCTTCTATATCGGCCTGCCCGGGCCGACCATCGACTGGACCCTCGAGGACGGGTTGCGCGACATTCCGATCGAGCAGCGCGACGGCGGCGAGGTCTCCCATATCCAGGGGCGCACCGAAACGGGCGACATCCGAAAGGTGGCGCTGACCCCGGCGAGCAGCCCGGTCGCCAACTATGCGTTCGACGTCACCCCGGCGCGGCTGATTACCGGCCTGATTACCGAGCGCGGCGTCTGCGCGGCGTCCCGCGCGGGGTTGGCGGCGCTGTATCCGGAACGCACCGGCGCCGGAAACTGAAGGAAGGAAACATGGAAAACCGCTGGTCAGACGCCGAGGCCGAGCGTTTCGTCGCCCGCTACGGGTCGGGCGCGAACCGGAACGAAGACATCGCCTTGCGGGTCTATAGCAGCCGGCTGATCGGCGCCGATCCGCGCCTGGTGCTGCATGGCGGCGGCAACACTTCGGTCAAGACGCGGCTTCCCGATCTGTTCGGCGAGGCGGTGGACGTTCTCTGCGTCAAGGGCTCGGGCTGGGACCTGGACAGCATCGAGCCGCCCGGCCTGCCGGCGGTGCGCCTTGAGCCCCTGCGCCGGTTGCGGGGGCTGGAGGCGCTGTCCGACGAGGAGATGGTCAACGCCCAGCGCTGCAACCTGCTCGATTCGTCGGCCCCGAACCCGTCGGTCGAGACCCTGCTGCACGCCTTCCTGCCCCATGCCTTCATCGACCATACCCATTCCGACGCGGTGCTGGCGCTGACCGACCAGCCGAACGGGGCGGAGATCTGCGCCGAGGTCTTCGGCGACCGCGCGGCGCTGGTGCCCTACATCATGCCCGGCTTCGCTCTTGCCAAGAAGGCGGCCGAGGTGCTGGAGGACAATCCGGACGTCGAGGGGCTGATCCTGCTCAAGCACGGAATCTTCTCCTTCGGCGCGACGGCGCGGGACTCCTACGACCGGATGATCTCGCTGGTGTCGTTGGCCGAGACGCGGCTGGCCGAGGGCCGGCGCGCCGTTTTCGCGCCCGCCGCCCTGCCGGACCGCATGGCGTCGGTCGCCGACGTGGCCCCCGTCCTGCGCGGCCTGACCAGCGCGGTCGTCGATCCGGCGGAAGGGATCGACCGGCCCTTCGTCCTGGATTTCCGGAGCGGCGACGCGGTTCGGACCTATGTGGACGGGGCCGAGGTCGCCCGCTATGGGCGGGCCGGGGTCGTGACCCCCGACCATGCCATCCGCATCAAGCCCTGGCCGATGATCGTGCCGGCGCCGGCGGCCGGCGGGCTGGCGGCGTTCCGCGACGGCGCGGCGGCGGCGTTGGCGGAGTTCCAAGCCGATTATGCGGCCTATTTCGCCCGTCACAACGGCCGCGACGGGGTCGAAAAGACGGCCCTCGACCCCATGCCCCGGGTGATCCTGGTGCCGGGGCTGGGCCTGTTCGGGCTCGGCAAGTCGGCCAAGGACGCGCGGATCGCCGCCGATCTGGCCGAAACCACGGTCCGCACGGTCACCGACGCCGAGGCCATCGGCCGCTTCGAAAGCATCGCCGAGGGCGAGCTGTTCGATATCGAATACTGGTCCCTGGAGCAGGCGAAGCTGGGCAAGGGGGCGGAGAAGCCCCTGGCGCGCCGAATCGTCGCCGTCACCGGCGGCGCCGGCGCCATCGGCGCCGCGACCGCCCGCGCCTTCGCCGCCGAGGGCGCGGAGATCGCGGTCCTGGACCGGGACGGCGCGGCGGCGGCGGCGGTCGCCGCCGAGGTCGGCGGGGTCGGGATCGCCTGCGACGTCACCGACCCGGCGGCGGTCCAGGCGGCCTTCGACGCGGTCGCGGCGCGATTCGGCGGCCTCGATATCCTGGTGTCCAACGCCGGCGCCGCCTGGCAGGGGACGATCGGCGAGGTCGACGACGCGGTCCTGCGCGCGAGCTTCGAGCTGAACTTCTTCGCCCATCAGACGGTCGCCAAGGCGGCGCTCGCCATCCTGAGGGCCCAGGGCAAGGGCGGCTGTCTGCTGTTCAACGCCTCCAAGCAGGCGGTCAATCCGGGGCCCGATTTCGGCCCTTACGGCCTGCCCAAGGCGGCGGCCCTGTTCCTGATGCGCCAATATGCCGTCGATCATGGCGGCGAGGGGATTCGCGCGAACGCGGTCAACGCCGATCGGATCCGCAGCGGCCTTCTGACCGACGAGATGGTCGCCGACCGGGCTCGGGCCCGGGGCGTGAGCGAGGACGCCTATCTGTCCGGCAATCTGCTGGGACGCGAGGTGACGGCGGCGGACGTCGCCCAAGCCTTCCTTGCCTTGGCGCTGGCCCGCAAGACCACGGGCGCGGTGCTGACGGTCGATGGCGGCAATATCGCCGCCGCCCCGCGCTAAACGCCGCGGCGCGCCGCTATGGCGCCGGTCTTTCCCGTCGGGGGCGGGCGGTAAGGATTCCTATACGATTTTCCCGCATGCTTCGGGCGGGACCCATGGATGGGCCGCGCTAGAAGCGCGAGGGGGAAATGGAGAGTTTCGAACAGGCACGCGACTATGCCCGCGCGGCGCTGGAGCGGCTGGAATCGCACCGGATTCCGGCCACGCCGCCGAACTACACCGTTTGGTATACCTATATCACGCGGCGCAACCCGGCCCTGCGCAAGGCGATCGACACGATCCTCGCCGACGGCCGCGACTTCGGCAACGAGGTCAATGACGGGCTGTTCAAACGCTTCTTCGAGCTCGACCCGACGGGCGAGGCCCTGGTCGAGAGCAGCCAGCAGATCGAGAATATTCTGTCGTCGGCCCTGGGTCAGCTTCGCCAGGCGAGCGACGATCACGCCGGGTTCGGCGACCGATTGGATAGATATTCCAAGGAACTCGCCAAGAGCGAGGGCCTGGGGACCATCAGCGAGATCATCGACCATATCGTCTCGGAAACCCGCAAGACCGTCGAACGTAGTCGGCAGATCGAATCGGACCTCCAGCGGACGACCGACGAGGCCGCCGAGCTTCGCCAGCATCTGGAGAGCGCCCGCCGGGAAGCCAACACCGATCCCTTGACCGGAATCGCCAACCGCAAGCGTCTCGATTTCGAGATCGGCCGGGCCCTGGACGGCGCGGCCGAGAACGGCACGAGCTGTTGCCTGCTGCTCCTCGACATCGATCATTTCAAGGCCTTCAACGACCGTTTCGGGCATCAATTGGGCGACGATGTGCTCAAATTGGTCGCCAAGACCCTGGTCCACGCGATCAAGGGCCGGGACACGGCGGCGCGGTATGGCGGTGAAGAATTCGCGATCCTGCTCCCCGAAACGCCGATCGACGGGGCCGTGAAGCTGGCCGAGGACATTCGCGAAGCCCTGGCGACCCGTCGGCTGGTCAACAAGAGCTCGGGCGAGGCGCTGGGCAATGTCACGGTGTCGATCGGCGCCGCGAAATGGATGCCGGGCGAGGCCAAGGAATCCTGGATCGCCCGCGCCGACCAGGCGCTCTACGCGGCCAAGAACGGCGGCCGCAACAGGGTCGAGGCGGCGCAGATGGCGCTAAGCGCCGCCGAATAGCTCCCTAGACGTTGAACCGGAACAAGATCACGTCTCCGTCCGCGACGACATAGTCGCGGCCTTCCTGGCGCATCTTGCCGGCGTCCTTGGCGCCTTGCTCGCCGCCGCAGGCCACGTAATCGGCGAAGGAGATGGTCTCCGCGCAGATGAAGCCGCGCTCGAAATCGCCATGGATCCGGCCCGCCGCCTGTGGCGCCCGGGTGCCGGCGGTGATCGTCCAGGCGCGCGCCTCGTTCGGACCGGCGGTGAAGAAGGTAATCAGGCCCAGCAGGGCGTATCCGGCCCGTATCAGCCGGGCGAGCCCGGTCTCCTCGAGGCCGATCGCGGCGAGGAACGCGCTTTTTTCCTCGGGGTCCGTGAGCTGGGCGACCTCGGCCTCGATGGCGGCGGAGATGAGGATGCAGCCGGCGCCGGTTTCCTCGGCGAAGGCCGCGACCCGTTCGGAATGCGCGTTTCCCGTCGCCGCCGAGTCCTCGTCCAGGTTGCAGACATAGATCACCGGCTTGGCGGTGAGGAGCTGGAGCCCGCGAAAGAGCGGCCGCTCCGCGTCGGCGAGGTCGAGGACGCGCGCCGGGCGTCCCTCTCGCAGCGCCGCCGCCGTTCGTTCGGCGAGCGGCAACAGGGCCTTCGCGTCCCGGTCGCCGCCGCGCGCCTTCTTGGTCAGGCCGTTGATCCGTCCCTCCAGGCTTTCAAGGTCGGCGAGCATGAGCTCGGTCTCGACGGTCTCGATATCGCGGACCGGATCGACGCCGCCCTCGACATGGGCGATGTCGCCGCTCTCGAAGCAGCGGAGCATATGGATGACCGCGTCCACCTCGCGAATATGGGCGAGGAACTGATTGCCCAGCCCCTCGCCGCGACTCGCGCCACGGACGAGGCCGGCGATATCGACGAATTCGAGCTGGGTCGGGACGATCCGGGCCGACTTGGCGATGCCGGCGACCTCGTCCAGGCGCGGGTCCGGCACCGCGACCCGGCCGACATTGGGCTCGATGGTGCAGAAGGGATAGTTCTGGGCGTCGGCGGACGCGGTGGCGGTCAAGGCGTTGAACAGGGTCGACTTGCCGACGTTCGGCAGGCCGACGATGCCGCAATTAAATCCCATGCGAGCTCTCCCCCTTCGGGGTCGGCGCGGGGGGCGGGGCGTCGCGCGCAACGGCGGTCATGAACCCCGCGTCGTCGCCCTCGACAAGTTGCGAAAAATGGATCGCGACGGTGTCGATCAGCCGCGCGACCCAGGCTTGCTCCGCCTTGGCGAAATCGCGCAGCACGTAGGACTGCACCCGGTCCGGGTCGCCGGGATGGCCGACGCCCAGGCGGACGCGACGATAGTCGCGCCCCATATGGGCGTCGATATCGCGCAGGCCGTTATGGCCGCCGGCGCCGCCGCCGCGCTTTACCCGCATCTTCCCCGGACGCAGGTCGATATCGTCATGGATGACGATCATGTCCTCGGCCGGAATCTTGTAGAAGCGCCCCGCCGCGGCGACCGCGCGTCCCGATTCGTTCATGAAGGTCTGGGGCTTCAAGGCCAGAATCTTGCGGTCCGCGACCTTGCCCGTCGCGGCAAGGCCGTGGAACTGCGATCGATAGGGCTCGAACCCGTGGCGGCGGCAGATTTCATCCACCGCCATGAAGCCGATATTGTGGCGATTTCCGGCATAGGCCGGACCCGGGTTCCCCAGGCCGACGAGCAAGGACATGGCGCGAATGCCGAAAGCCTAGCCTTCGGCTTCCTCTTCGCCTTCCTCGCCCCCGGCGCCTTCCGCCTCGCCCTCGGCGCCTTCGATGCCCTCTTCGCCTTCCTCGCCCCCGGCCTCTTCTTCGACCTGGATTGTCGGCGCGGCGATCGTGGCGATGGTGAAGTCGCGGTCGGCGATCGCCGGGGTCACCCCGTCCGGCAGGCTGACGGCGCTGATATGGACGCCGTCGCCGATTTCCAGACCCGCCAGGTCGATTTCCAGAACCTCGGGGATGCTGTCGGCACGGCAGACCAGCTCGACCTCATGGCGGACGACGTTCAGCACGCCGCCCCGTTTGATGCCGGGCGATTCCTCCTCGTTGAGGAACTGCACCAGGACCGAGACGTTGATCTCGGTCGCGGCGCTGACGCGCAGGAAGTCGACATGCAGGGGCACGTCGGTCACCGGGTCAAGCTGAACGTCGCGGGGCAGCGCCCGGTGGGCGGCGCCGTCGACCTCGATATCGAACAAGCGGCCGAAAAAGCCGGGGCTGTTGATTTCCTTGTTCAAGACCTTGGGGTCGAGCGAGATGGTAAGCGGGGGCTTCTTGTCGCCATAGATGACCGCCGGAACGCGTCCGGCGCGCCGTTCGGCCCGGGCGGCCCCCTTTCCGACCCGGGTCCGCGGCGTCGCGGCGATGGTGGTGGTGTCGCTCATTTCTTTCTCCTGTTAAACGCGCCGGCCTCCAGGGGTGCCGGCGTTCCATGGCCGCCGCGGGGCGGCCAATTCGCTGTTCTTCTACGTGCCTTGCGTCAATCGAATAGGCTGGAGACCGACCGTTCGTCGCTGATCCGGTTGATCGCCTCGGCGATGAGGACGGATATGGTGAGCTGTTCCAGATTTTGCGAGACCCGCACGGCCTCGGTCGCCAGGATGCTGTCGGTCGTAATCAGCAGATCCAGCGGCGACGCGGTGACGCGCGCGACCGCGCCGCCGGACAGCACGCCATGGGTCGCATAGGCGGCAACCGAGGCGGCGCCGCCCTCTATCATGGCGGCGGCGGCATTGCACAGGGTTCCCGCCGAATCGACGATATCGTCGACCAGGATGCAGCGCCGGCCCTTGATATTGCCGATGATATGCATGACCTCGGACACGCCGGCGCGCTCGCGGCGCTTGTCGATGATCGCCAGGTCCGCGTCGATCCGCTTGGCGATGGCGCGCGCCCGCACGACCCCGCCCACATCCGGCGACACGATGACGACATCCTCGCCGTCGAAACGCTGCTTGATGTCGCGGGTGAAGACGGGCGCCGCGTAGAGATTGTCGGTCGGGATGTCGAAGAAACCCTGAATCTGCCCCGAATGAAGGTCCAGCGTCAGCACCCGGTCGGCCCCGGCTGTGGTGATCAGGTTGGCGACCAGCTTGGCCGAAATCGGCGTGCGCGGCCCGGTCTTTCGGTCCTGGCGCGCATAGCCGAAATAAGGGATCACGGCGGTGACCCGGCGCGCCGAGCCTCGCCGCAGCGCGTCCAGCGTCACCAGCAATTCCATCAGATTGTCGTTGGCGGGATAGGAGGTCGACTGGATGACGAACACGTCCTCGCCGCGGACATTCTCATGGATCTCGACGAACACCTCCATGTCCGAGAACCGGCGCACGCTCGCCTGGGTCAGGGGCACGTTGAGATAGGCCGAGATGGCTTCGGCCAAGGGCCGATTGCTGTTGCAGGATAGAATCTTCATGTCGGACGTCCCTGGCGCCGATCTGGCACCCGTCGCCGGCCATATCGCCATCATGGCGCGGGCCCCGCTCGGGCGCGGCGGAATTTAACAGCGGCGGTGCGGGGTGTAAACGCCCAAGAGCCCGCGATCAGGGCGCGGCGTCGCCTTTCCCCCGCGCCGCTTGGACCAGCGCCAGGATCGCCGGTAAGGCATTGTCGGCGATCACCAGGGCGACCGGCCCCCAGGAACCGTCCAGCCGCCCCGCCGGAACCATGTTCGCCTGGTCGACGCTCCCGATTTCGCGCCCATCCGGCCGGATCAGGGTCCAGCGGATGGCCACCCGTTCCTGGGCATTCGCGGCGGGCGCGCGATGGACGCTGCCGAGCAGGATGAAGGTGTCGTCGCTGGCGACCGGACGCAGCGCGATCCCGGACCGACGCAACGCCGCCTTGACCGCGCCGGTCAGCGCGGGGCCGCCATCGCCCGGCGCCCCGTCCACCGGCCAGACGACGAGCTTCGTCTCGGGCCGTGGCGCCGCCCGCCCGCTCTCGCCGCGCGCCAGGCGGGCGATGCGCGTGGCCGCCTTTTCGGCGACGAAGGCGAGGAGCGCGGGATCGCCGTCGCGCCACGCATCGGCCCGAACGGCGACGCGATGCTCGATCCGACCGGCATCGCGCCCGTCCGGCCCGATCAAGGACCAGGAAAGCATCAACTCGCCTGGTGCCTCTGTCGCCGCGTCCCGGATCGTCGGGCCGACCGCGCGTCCCTCCAAGGTCAGGCTGGCGCGGTTTCCGCCGTCGGTGGCGGCGGGAATCCCGGCATCCCGCAAGGCGGCGGCGATGGCGGCGGCGAAACGCCCGTCGGCGGCCGTCGGCGCGCCGATCACCGGGCGCACGACGATCCCGCCGCTGCCGGCCAGATCGAGCAGCGCGTTCCGCCCGTTGCCGTCCTCGGCGAAGGGACGGGGCAGGGGCTGGCAGCCGGCGACCAGAAGGAGAAGGAGGGCGGCCCAAATCCCCCGGCGCCGGCGCCGTCCGGCGAGAAATCGCGTCATGCCAGCGCGCATCCCACCATCAAGGCGAGGAGCAGGGCGGTCGAGAAAAGGATCAGATGAGGCATCGTCGGTTCGATGGCCAGGGGACGGGCGGAGGCGTCTTCCCTATCCCGATGCCCGCCCGATTGGCAAGCGCGTCCATCAGCGGGCGAGGCAGATCGCCGACAGGCCGCGTCCGTAATCGGGCTCGCCCCGCCGGGTCGAACGGCGATAGCTGAAGAACAGCGCGTCCTCGGCGCAGGTGTCGCGGCCCGCCAGGGCGATCCTGTCGATGCCGGCGCGGCGCAGCCGGTCCGCGACATAGCCCGGCAGATCGAAATGCTGGCGGTCGCCGGTTCCCGGGCGGAAGAAGGCCCCGCCATCGGCGTCGCCCTTGGCGAAGGCGGCGACGAAATCGGGGCCGACCTCGTAGGAGTCCTGGGCGATACAGGGGCCGATGCCGGCGCAGATCCGTGTCTTGCGGGCGCCCCGCTCGACCATCGCCGCGACGGTGGCCTCGACGATTCCGGCGAGGGCGCCCTTCCAGCCGGCATGGGCGGCGGCGACGATCCGGCCCTCGGCGTCGGCCAGCAGGACCGGCGCGCAATCCGCGCTCAACACGCCGACGGCGAGACCGGGCGTCGCCGTGACGATCCCATCGGCGGCGGGCGGTGTTTCGCCGGGCCAGGGACCGGTCGCCGGCACGACCCGGATGCCGTGGACCTGGTTGGCGGTCAGCAGCGCCGTCGCGCCGCCGCCGAGCCGGGCGCGGGCGCGGGCGCGGTTCTCGGCCACCGCCCGCGGGTCGTCGTCGGATCCCGGCCCGCAATTGAGGCCGGCATAGATCCCGTCGCTGATCCCGCCCGCGCGGGTAAAGAAGCCGTGCGCGACGCCGTCCAGGCGCTCAAGCAGGTCGAGGGTCAGCATTTTGAACCGTCTCCGGGGCCGTCTCCGCGTCCGTCTCCGCGTCCGGCTCGAACCCGGCGAGAGGCGGCAGATCGGGCGCGGTGATCGCCATCGTCTTGAACAGCGCGCCCATCTGGTCCGGCGCGGTCAGCCGGTGCAGGGCGGCGAGGATGTCCTTGGCTTGGCGGGCGTTCGCCTTGCGCAGCAGGACGCCTGCCCGGGTTTCGATCCCGATCCGTCGCAGCCAGGCCCCTTGCGGGACCGGCCCCTGAACGCCGGCGCCGGCCGCCCGCGCGGCGCCGGCCAGGGTCTGGAAATCGACATGGGCGGTCAGGTCCGCCTCGCCCGGTTCGGCGAGCGGGCCCCGCGCCGCATGGTCCCGCACCGCCTGCAAGGATTCGCCCGGCGCCCGGCGATCGGGCCCGTAATCGACGATCAGCGCCACCCCGCCGGCGCGCGCGATCCGGGCGCCGATGTCCCCGGCCAACGCCCGACCCGCGGGACAGGATTCCAGCACCGCGCCCGACGGCGCCGGGATCGCGGCGATGGCGCCCGGATCGACCACGGGCCCGGTGACGAAGCAGAGCGCCTCGCCGCCCTCGGCGAGGCCGACCAGACGCTCGCGCCAATCGGCGCCATGGCGTTCGTACTGATGGACCGGCAAGGCGTCGAAGAATTCGTTGGCGAGGATAATGGCCGGTCCTTCGGGAAGCTCGGCGAAGGTTCCGTGCCAGGTCGGGTCATGGGCGGCGAGGGCGGCTTTCTGGCTGGCGCGCAGGGCGGGGCTGGTCTCCACCAGATGGACGCGGACCGCGTCGGCGAAGGCGGGCAGGGCGCGCGCCGCCCGCAGGGCGTCGGCCATCAGGGTGCCGCGTCCGGGGCCGAGCTCCACCAGCCGCACCGGGTCGGGCGCGCCCATCGCCTGCCAGGCGGCCGCCGCCCAGAGGCCGATCATTTCGCCGAAGACCTGGCCGATCTCGGGCGCGGTCGTGAAATCGCCGGCGCGGCCCAGCGGATCGCGGTGCATGTAATAGCCATGCTCGGGGTCGCCGAGGGCGGTGGCCATGAAGTCGGCGACGGTGACCGGCCCGTCGGCCTGGATTCGGTCGCGCAGGCGCCGGGCCAGCGGGGTCATGCGGCGCGTTCGGCCCGCCGAATCAACCACAGCCCGACCAGGATGACGGGCAGGGACAGGATCTGGCCCATGGTGATGCCCGGCAGGATGAATCCGAGATAGGCGTCGGGTTCGCGGAACAGCTCGACCAGAATCCGGGCGAGGCCGTAGCCGGTGAGGAAGACCCCGAAGCACAGCCCCGGCCGGGCTAGCGCCGCCGTGCCCCGGGCGAGCGCCAGCAGGAGGACGAACAGAAGCGCGCCTTCCAGCGCCGCCTCGTAGAGCTGGCTGGGATGGCGGGGCAAGGGACCGCCGGCGGGAAAGACCATCGCCCAGGGGGCGTCCGAGACCCGGCCGAACAGCTCGCCATTGATGAAGTTGGCGATCCGGCCCAGGAACAGGCCGATGGGCGCGGCGCAGGCGGTTAGATCGCCCAGGATCAGGAAGGGGATGCCGCGCCGCCGGGAAAACAGGATCACCGCCGCCGCGACCCCGGCCAGCCCGCCATGGAAGGACATGCCGCCCTTCCACAGCGCGAGGATATCCGTCGGATTGGCCAGATAATGGTCGGGCCGGTAGAAGAGGACGAACCCCAATCGCCCGCCGAGAACGACCCCCAGGGTCGCCCAGACGACGAAATCGCCGATCTGGTCGGCGGTAATGTCGCCCGGCGCGCGCGGGGCGAGCCGGCGCATGTACCACCAGCCCAGCAGCAGCCCGCCGACATAGGCGAGCGCGTACCAGCGGATCGCCAGCGGGCCGATCTGCAAGGCCACCGGATCGATGGCGGGGAAGGGCAGGACCGGAAGCATGGTCGGAAGCATGGCCAGCAGCATGGGTAGTGTCGGACCCTCGCTCGGGCTAGAGGTACGGGTCGTCGGCGCTCAGATGGTCGCGCACATACCGGCCGACGCCGTCCTCCAGGGCGGTGAAGGGCCGCGTGTAGCCGGCGGCGCGCAGGCGCCCCATCTCCGCCTGGGTGAAATACTGATACTTGTCGCGGAGTTCGGCGGGCGTGTCCCGATAGTCGATCTCGGCGGGCCGGTCGAGGGCGGCGAAGACCGCCCGGGCCAGGTCGGCGAAGCTGCGCGCCTGGCCGGTGCCCAGGTTGAACAGGCCGCTGACCTCCGGGTTGTCGGCGAGCCAGAGCATCACCTCGACGCAGTCCCCGACCCAGACGAAATCGCGTAATTGGCCGCCATCCTCGTAATCCGGATGGTGGGACTTGAACAGCCGGGCCGGCGCCCCCGACGCGACCACCGGGTGGATTTGGGCGACGACGCTTTTCATGGCGCCCTTGTGATATTCGTTCGGCCCGTAGACGTTGAAGAATTTCAGCCCCGCCCATTGCGGCGGCCGGCGGCCGCCGCCGGCCGTTACCCGCGCGACGCGGCGGTCGAACAGATGCTTGCTCCAGCCATAGGGGTTCAACGGCCGCAGCCGCGCCAGCGCCTCGACCGACGAATCGTCGTCGAAGCCGGCGGCGCCATCGCCATAGGTCGCCGCCGACGAGGCATAGATCAGCCGCGCGTCATGGGCCGCGCACCAGTCCCACAGGGCGAGCGACAGCCGGAAATTGTTGCGCATGATCAGGTCGACGTCGGTCTCGGTGGTCGAGGAGATGGCGCCCATATGGAAGATCAGGGAGATGTCGCGCCGGTGGGCCTCGAGGAACGCGAACAGATCCTCCGGCGGCACCAGGTCGGCGATCTCGCGCTTGGCGAGATTGCGCCATTTGTCGTCGGCGCCCAGGCGGTCGCACAGGACGATATCGCCGGCCTCGCGGGCCTCCAGACCGGCCACCAGGTTCGAACCGATAAAGCCGGCGCCGCCGGTCACAAGAATCATGTCGGTCCTCGCATTCCCGCCGCGGCCGGCGCTTTAGCCGGTGGCGGCGCCGCATTGGTAACAGAAGGCCTGCGCCGACGATAGCTCGCTGCCGCATTGACGGCAGAATCGAAGCGCCGTCTCGGCGCCCGCCGGCGGCGGCGTGTCGCGCCCGTCTTGCGCGGGCGGCGCGGGCCCGTTCCGGGCAGCCGGCGGTTCCGCCAGATCGAGCAGGGCGGCGCGCAGCTCGACATAGCGTGCCGGCGCGATGCGTCCCGAAAGAAGGAAATCGAGGTGATGGGTCAACGCGACCTCCACCGCGTTCTTCTCGCCGCTCGGCTTGTCGAGCAGGGACAGCGCCTCGATATAGGGCTCGGCCTCCAAGGCGCCCCGTTCGTGCAGGTCGAACAGGGCGCGGCTCCTGGTCGTCGCCACGTCGCCGGATGCCTCGGTCCGCGCCGTCGCCGCCCCGCCCGGCGGCGCGGGCTCGGGCGACGTCCCGCCACGTCCCACGGTCAGCAGGATCGGCTTGGCGGCCTCGCCGACCAGGACCGGCTCCTGGAGGCTGTTGCACAGCCGGCGGGCCGTGCGCGGGACCTCGCGGCGCAGATGCTCGAACAGCTGCAGGGCGGACAGCGGTCCGGCGCTCATATGGTCGGCGTCGCCCCGCATGCCTTCCAGGATATGATGGGTGAACACGCCGTGACCCAGGCCGGGCTCTTCCCAGGACCGTTGGTTCGGCTGCGCCGACGCGATGACCAGCCGGCCCTCGCCCTGGGACAAATGGTCGTAGGGGTTGTCGACGATCGATACGTCGCGGGCGCCGCGACGGGTAACGCCGGCCGCGTAGCAGGCATCCAGGAACACGACCAGGCTCTTGGCCTTGACCGTTCGCAGCAGCCGGTTGAAATCGGCGTTGGCCAGGCCGGTCGAGAACAGGTCGTCGGGGTCGGCGTCCCAGGGAATGAGGTATTTGGCCAGCCCGTCGGATTCGGTGCCGATCTTGTCGCTTTCAACGCCGCCATGGCCGGCGAAAAAGACGACCACCGTCGAATCCGGATCGGCGTTCTGGAACAGCCAGGTGCCGACGGCGCGCCGGATGGCCCGCAAGGTGGCCTCCTTGTCGGTCAGCAAGAGGACGTTGTCCGGCGGGAAGGCGCCGAGTTCCGGGTCGGTGAGGATGTCGCGGAAGGCGCGGGCGTCGGCCTCGGCGAAGTCCAGCGTCCGGATATTGGGATCCTGGTACTGGCCGATCCCGACGATCACGGCGAAGGCGTCGCGGCGCAGAGTCATGGCGCGGGCTCCGTCCCTGGGCGGTTCTTGTCAGCCGCCGGCCATGCCGATCCAAAAGAGCATGGCGAAAATGCCGACGATCAGCCATAGCTTGCCGACGGATTTACGTTCCGGGACCCCGCCGAACATATAGATCAACCCCATGACGATGCCGACGAAGGGGACGATCACCGTCGCGACAAGGATTCCGTATCGCATTCCGCCGGAAACCGATGCCGGGGCGGCGGCGGGAACGGCGGCGGCCATGCCGCCGCCGGGATCGGCCGGCGCGGCCGCCGCCGCCGTCGGCATTTCCTTTCCGCAACTTCCGCAGAAGCGCGCGTCGCCGGGATTTTCCGCGGCGCAATTCGGACAGTACATCTGGTCGAGTCCCCCTCCGTTCCATGGTCGGTCGCCCGGTCGTTGGCGCCGGCGTGGTCTAGTCCGTAACCGTGAACGCCCAATGCGCTTCCGCCCAGGCCTTGCGCGGCAGGGACTCGGCGCGGGTCCGCACGATCTCGATATCGCGGGGCGCGGCGCTTGCGACATGGACCGCGAACGGCCCCGTCGCCCATTCCGACGTCGCGTCCAGCAATGTGCCCGCCTCCAGCGTGGCGACGGCCTTCAGCCTTTCGGTTCCCGCCGGTCCCGCCAGCCTGTAGCTGAAACCGTAATCCGGGCCGGGAATGCAATGCAATTCGCCGCCGCGCACGAAATTGTCGCGATGAATGGCGTTCGGAAACAGCATCGTGAGCTTGCCGCTGGTCCCCAGGTTGAGAAGGGTGACATGGCAATCCCGCGCAGCCCGGAACCAGATCGTGATGTCGTCGCCGATCCGATAGCTGTCCTGGCGGGCGGCGGCGATCTCCACATCGCGGGCCTGGGCATCGCCCGCCGGACCCGCCGTCGTCCAGAGCTCGAGCGCGAAGTCGCTGTCGGTGTTGGAAATGGCGGCGATCCCCGCGGCGGGGTCGTTCTCGCGCACGGCCGCGCCGGCGTCGGCGCTCAGCAAATGTTCGCGCCGGCGCCGTTCCTCGACGAACAGATAGCCGGCGAGGGCCGCGAAGAAGACGAGCAGGATGGCGACGCCGACGGGAATGGCGAGCGGGCCGAGGGTCGCGCCGACGGCGACCAGGACGACGATCACCGCCAAGGCGAAGAGCAGCGCCTGGCTGGACAGCTTGCGCACGACGTCGCGCAGCACCTCCCTGGTGCCGAGGATATCCGTTGGTTGGGCGGTTTCCATCGGCGTCGGTCTCCCGCTGCGCTCGACCCGTAACGCGTTGATATTGCGGCATCTATATCATGAATCTCAGCCGACGGCGAGGGGCGGCTTCGTCTTGCGGGGGCGACGGCGAATACCCATAATAGGGTTTCCGGCGGATGGACGAACGCGAAGGAAGGACGGCCATGCAAAGCGAAAACCGTTTATTCGACGATCTCGCGCGCGTGGCGAGCGGCGCGGCCGGCACGCTGGCCGGATTGCGGACCGAGATCGAGCTGCTGGTCCGCCAACGGTTCGAGCGCCTGATCGCCGACATGGACCTCGTCAGCCGCGAGGAGTTCGACGCGGTCAAGGTGATGGCCGCGAAGGCCCGCGACGAGCAAGACGCGCTCGCCAAGCGCCTGGACGACATCGAGAAGCGCCTCGCTGGGGCGCCGCCATCAGACGCCAAGCCGGCCGCCCCCCGACGGCGCCGGAAAGGCGCCGGGAAGGCGACGGAAAAGACGGACGGCGATCCTGCGTAGGCGCGCCGCGCCAATCTCCCCATCCACCGGCGCCCCGGTTCCCGAAAAAGACCGATTTCCCGCGCCAAATCCCTTTCGGGTCCCTACAGCGTATGGTATTGTCCGGACCCGTGGCCACAATATGTCGTATGTGGTCGCGTGCGTCCCGCGCCGTCGACCGTTCGTGAAGTCGTTCGAGGGTTGGCGGCGTCGCCCGCAAACTTGGGGGAGTCCGGAAATGGCTGCACTTGCGCCGAAGACGGCGACCGAAGCTTTCAATCCACTCGATGTTTTGGAGCAAGTGGTTTCCGCGAACGATTGGGCGTTCGAGCGCAGCGCGACCAACGAGTTGGCCGTGGAAATGCAGGGCCGCTGGGCGGGGTACTACATGTATTTCACCTGGCGGGCGGATGCCGGGCTCATGCAGCTTGCCTGCGCGTTCGATATGCGCGTGCCCGATTCGATGCGCACTTCGCTGCACGCCTTGCTCGCCTCGGTCAACGAGAAGATGTGCCTAGGCCATTTCGACCTCTGGTCCGAGGAAGGCTTGCCGATGTTCCGGCATGTGCTGCCCTTGCGTGGCGTCGACGGCACCAGCGCCAGCGCCGAACAGCTCGAGGATCTGGTCGATATCGCGGTCAGCGAGTGCGACCGGTTCTATCCGGCCTTCCAGTTCGTCGTCTGGGGCGGCAAGGACCCGACCGAGGCGGTCGAGCTTGCCATCCTCGAACCGATGGGAGAGGCCTGACCCGGATGGGCGCGTCGTTGCTGCTCGTCGGCTGCGGCAAGATGGGCGGCGCGCTGTTGAGCGGGTGGCTCGACCAGGGGATCGCGCCGGCCGACATCGCGGTGATCGAGCCCGACCCGGCGGGGGCCGGCATTGCCCGGCAGGCCGGCCTGCGGGTGCATGCCGACCTTGCCGCGTTGCCGGCGGGGGACCGGCCGGCGACCGTCGTCTTCGCCGTCAAGCCGCAGATATTGGACGCGGTCGCCCCGGCGTTTCGGCGGTTCGCGGCCGCCGATACCCTGTTCCTATCCATCGCGGCGGGAAAGCCGATCGGGTTCTTCGAGGGCGCGCTGTCCGCCGAGGCGGCGATCGTCCGCGCCATGCCGAATACGCCCGCGGCGGTGGGGCGCGGCATAACGGTCGCCTGCGCCAATGCCGCCGCCGGCGCCGCTCATCGCGACCGCGCGGGGGCATTGCTGGAAGCCGTCGGCGAGGTCGCCTGGATCGAGGACGAAGGCTTGATGGATGCGGTGACCGCCCTGTCGGGAAGCGGTCCGGCCTATGTCTTCCTGCTGATCGAATGTCTCGCCCAGGCCGGCGTCGCCGCCGGCCTGCCCGCCGGTCTGGCCGACCGGCTCGCCCTGGCCACGGTCGCCGGCAGCGGCGAGCTCGCCCGCCGGGCGGCGGAACCCCCGGCCCGGCTGCGCGAGAACGTCACCAGTCCGGGCGGGACGACGGCGGCGGCGCTGGAGGTCCTGATGGCCCCCGACGGGCTCCGCCCGCTCCTGGACCGGGCCGTTGCCGCGGCGGCCGCGCGGTCGCGGGAACTGGCCGGCTAACGCTTTTTCCGCTTATCCTGGCGCGTTCCGTGCCGCTCGACCTTCCGCATGTTCGCGGCGACGGGCGGGGCGGGCTTAGGAGATGGTTTTGGCACGGGATTCGGTTCCGCCATGTTGGATCTGGACATCGAGGCGCGGCGAGGCCGGTTGGCGCTGGAGGTCCGGCTGACGGCGGCGGCGGGCCGGATTACGGCCGTCTTCGGGCCGTCGGGCGCTGGCAAGACGACCCTGGTGAACCTGATCGCCGGCCTGGACCGCCCGGATTCGGGGCGGATTGTCCTGGATGGCGAGGTCCTGTTCGATTCGGCGCAAGGAATCGATGTGCCGCCGGAGCGACGCGGCCTGGGCTATGTGTTCCAGGACGGCCGGCTATTTCCCCATTTGAGCGTCCGGGCGAACCTGAGTTTCGGCATGCGCCGCGGTCGCGGAACGGGGCCCGACATGGGCCGGGTGGTCGATCTTCTCGGGATCGCGCCATTGCTCGACCGCCGCCCGGCCAGGCTTTCCGGGGGCGAGCGCCAGCGGGTCGCCATGGGGCGCGCGCTTCTTGCCGGTCCGCGGCTTCTTCTGATGGACGAACCGCTGGCCTCCACCGACGTCGGGCGCAAGAACGAGATCCTGCCTTTGATCGAACAGATGCGCGACGAGTTCCGTCTCCCCATCCTGTTCGTCAGCCATTCGATGGCGGAGATCGTCCGCCTCGCCGACGAGATGGTCCTGGTCGAGGACGGGCACGTCCGCGCGGCCGGTCCGCTCGCCGAGTTGCTCAGCCGGCTGGACCTGCTGGACGCGACGGGCCGCGAGGAAGCCGGCTCGGTGCTCGAGGTTTCGGTCGCCGGGCATGACCCTGGCGATCGATTGACGCGGCTCGCCTTTTCCGGCGGCGAGTTGCTCGTGCCGCTTTTGACGATGCCCGCGGGCGCGCGGCTGAGGGTGCGCGTTCACGCGCGGGACGTGGCCTTGGCGTTGGCGCCGCCGGCGGGCCTCAGCGTTCTCAACGTCTTTTCGGGGCGAGTCGTGGAGATGGCGAAGGGCGATGGGGCGACCGTGGACCTGCGGCTCGATATCGGGGTCCCGCTCCTGTCGCGCATCACCGCCCGGTCGGCGCGGGCTCTCGATATCGCGCCCGGCAAGAGCGTGCATGCCTTGGTCAAGTCGGTCGCCGTCGACCGGCGGGCGGCGTGCGGCGAGAACGGATCCTAAGGCCCGACCGAGGAAGCCGGACGGGCTAGGCGGGACTTCCGGCGGCCCGGCGATCCCAGCTCTGGCGCTTGCGATAGATGGTCGAGGCATTGATGCCCAGCCGCCGGGCGGCGCGGGTCACGTTGCCGCCGCTGACGGCGATGGCCTGTTCTATCGCTTGCTTTTCGACCTGCCAAAGCGGCTGGATTCGTTCTTCGTCGGGGGTCGCCGGCGTCGGGCCGCCGGCCGATAGGAGCTCCTCGCCATGGTCGGTCGCGGGCGTCGCCGCCGGCGTTCGGGTGCCCGTGCCCCGGGACAGCGGCGGGATCATCGCGGGCGTAACGGTGTCGCCGTCATTCATGACCACGATCCGGCGCACCATGTTCTGAAGCTCGCGCACATTGCCGGGCCAGGAATAGGCCAGAAGCAGCGCCTCGGCCTCGGGCGCGATGCGGGCGAAGGTCTTGGATTCCTCTTCCGCGGCCTTGCGCAGCGTCTCGTTGGCCAGGGCGAGGACGTCGTCTCCCCGATCGCGCAGAGCCGGGAGCGCGATCGGAATGACGTGCAGGCGGTAATACAGATCCTCGCGGAACCGGCCGCCCTCGACCTCCTGCCAGGGATCGCGGTTGGTCGCGCAGACGAAGCGGACATCGACGGTTTGCGGCCGACTGGCGCCGACCTTCTGGAAGCTGCCGCTTTGGACGAACCGCAAGAGCTTGGATTGCAGCTCGATCGGCATCTCGCAGATCTCGTCCAGGAACAGCGTGCCGCCATTGGCGCGCGCCGCGGCGCCGTCGCGGTCGGCCACGGCGCCCGTGAAGGCGCCTTTGACATGGCCGAAGATCTCGCTTTCCAACAGCTCCTTGGGGATGGCGGCGCAGTTGAGGGTGACCAAGGGCTTGTCCCGGCGTGGGCTCAACCGATGGACCGCGCGGGCGCAGAGCTCCTTGCCGGTGCCGCTTTCGCCGGTAATGAACACCGTTGCCGTCGAGGGGGCGCAGCTTTCGATCGCGCGGTACACCGCCTGCATCGCCGGCGATGCGCCGATGAATTCCTCGAACCGACCGGAACCGTATCCGTTGCGGTATCGGCTTACCAAGCGATGCAGCTCGGTCCGTTCGACCGCGTTGCGCAGGCTGGTTTTCAGCCGTTCCGGGTCCAGGGGCTTGACCAGATAATCGAAGGCGCCGAGCCGCATGGCGGCGACGGCCGTGGAGACCTGGTCGTTGCCGGTCGTGACGATTACCGACAGGGGCAGGCTCGTTTCCGACGCATGGGTCAGGACGGTCAGTCCGTTATCGTCCGGAAGTTGCAGGTCGAGGAGGATGGCGGCGATACCGGGACGGCCCAGCTCGGCCAAGGCCGCCTTGACCGTGGTCACATGGCGTATTTCATACGGCTCGCCCGCAAGTTGACCGAGGATCAGGCGCGCCTGAACCTCGGAATCCTCGACCAGCAAGACCTTCGGGTGGGATGCCATCGGCCTTGGTTTTCCTTGCTTCGCAAACTATAGCGACCAGCCTGCGCGGCAATCGATAAGGAAGGCTTAAAACCGGCGTCGCGGAGACCGCCGGCGATTGAGGGCGCACGCCGGCACAACCGTTTTTTAACTTGTCCGGGATAAGGATGCGTTGGGCTCGACCAGGACTGGGCGGCGCCCGCTCGACGCTGTTCGTCGGAGTCGCGGCTTATGGTCACCTACGAGGTGCGCACGCTGAAGGACGGTCGGTGGATGACCGACTTTCGCTCGGCCGACCGGGACGAGGCGATCCATCAGGCGCGCGAACTGGTCGCGGCGCGCCATTTCCACGAGATCAGGGTCGTTTCCGAGGTCTTCAGCGAATCGGAAAAGACCTTCCGCGAACGCGTGCTGTTCAAGCACCGGCGGCATAACGTCCCGCAGCGCTCGTCGAAGAAACCGAAGACCGCGCCGCGTCTTCCGGCCCAACGGCCGCCGCCGTCGCCGAAATCTCGATTCGCCTGGCTGTGGGCGCTGATCCGCCCGTGATCGCGCGCCCGCCGGTCAGGCGCGTTTTTCCAGAATATTGACCCGAATCGGCTGCTCGAGGAGATAGCCCTCGGGGGTTCGTTTCGCTAAGCGATCGAAATCGGCGCGCAGCCGGTCGACGACCCCGGCGATGCGCGCGCGGCGCGCCGGGTCCACATTGACCCGCCGGTCGACGAAGGCGTCGAAATCGGGAACCAGGATCGGCGAGATGAAGACGCGCTCCTCGACCTGTCGGAAATCCTTCTCGGCGGCCCGGCAAATCGCCGCATAGGCGCGGGCGCGGACCTCGGTTTCGTCGTCAAAGCTGAGCGCCACCTCGAAATTCGGGCCCTCCGCCAAAGGTTCGAAGACGATCAACCGCCCGCCCGGCGTCAGGACGCGGCGGGCCTCGTCCAACGCCTTCGTTTGAAGGTCGACCGGGATGTGGTGCAGGCTGTTGACGAAGATCACGACCTCCACCCCTTCGTCGGCCAGAGGCAGGGCTTCCCCGCCGCCTTCCAGATAGGTCTCGCCATCCGCCGGGGGCACCGCGCGGGCGGCGGCGATCCGTGCCGCGCTCACTTCCAAGCCGATGACTTGCGCGCCCCGCGCCGCCAGCAATCGCACATTGCCGCCGTCGCCGCAGCCGACATCGAGGATTCGGGTTGGTCCGGGCGCGATCAACTCGCACAAGGTCTCGGCAACGGTCGCGGTTTCCATAGGGGGTCCTTTCGTCACACCGGATGCTGGCGCTCACTCAATGTTGACCCGCCAGATATCGGCTCATTCCGACGAAGGCGGGGTGGGGATGGGTGATCACATGGGTGGGGATGGCGGCCAGATAGGTTGCGTAGCGCCCCTTGTCCTCGAACCGGCGGCGGAAGAGGTCGGCGGCGAAAATCTCGACATGCGCCGGAACGATCCCTCCGGCGATGAACACGCCGCCATGCGCCCCCAGGGTCAGGGCGAGATCGGCGGCGACCGTTCCCAGCATCGCGCAGAACATCTTCCAAGCGGCGGTGCAGCGCGGGCACGCGTTCCGGGCGGCCCGCGCGGTGACGTCGGCGGGGCCCAGCGGT
>Ga0209475_10001954_pt1 | contig 22804 bp, 13 predicted proteins | sample tdDd471_FD_187128 | JGI IMG/M metagenome (GOLD analysis project Ga0209475, IMG submission 187128) | Marine sediment microbial communities from the Atlantic coast under amendment with organic carbon and nitrate - tdDd47.1 (SPAdes)... | ecosystem: Environmental > Aquatic > Marine > Coastal >... | reverse complement strand
GTGTACAGGGCCAGGTTGTCGTTCAGGACGGTGGCGCTGAGCACGCCGGGGCAGTCCGCGCTGTCGTTCACGTAGGCGGCGCCGGCTTCGGCCATGGTCTGGAAAGCAGACTTGGCGGGGGCGACGGGATCGTCATCGTCCGAGCAGCCGGCGAAGGCCAGCAGGGCGATCATGAGGATTAGCAACCAGGAAAGACGCTTACTCATTGTTTGTTCTCCTTTTGTGGGTCGGGTGACCCGTTACACCGGGTCGTCACGACCCCTCCCAATTTCGGTCGGCCGCCACTGTCGGCGGCCGACCCCTCCGACTCTGTCTACTTCTTGGCCTTACCGGGCGCACCGATCACGATGCCGATGTTGGCATCGTAATCGGGCCGCGGATTTCCGGACGCGTCCCGCAGATCGCTTTCGCGCAGGAACCACCCGTCGGGGGAATCCGGGGTCCCGTGGCAGCTCAGGCTGCAGGACTGACCGGCGTCCACCGTGGTCTGGGGGGTCTTGGCGATCACGTTATGCGGCGAGGCATACTTCCACGTGGGCTCGTCCAGGTAACCGGGCAAGCTCAGGCCCCAGTCCGCATAGGTGTCGGGATCGACGGGCACGTGGCGCACCACGCTGTAGTCGTACTCGGTCCGATGGGGGCTGGGGTTGTGGGCGATCTTGAACTGGTAGACGCTCGGCTCGATGTCGAACTTGTCGATCTTCGTGTCGGCCACCAGGTTGTGACAGTTGTAGCAGTTCTTGTAGGGCTGCGAGTGGCAGACCTGGCACTGCATGTTGGGCAGCGGTGTGCCGGGCACCCCGTCGCGGTGACAGTGGCCGCAATCGACCGCCGCACCCTCGACGTGGTGGGCATGGTTCACGTACATGGCCGGCACTTCCACGGGGTCGACGCCGACGCCGTTGACGTGGCAGGTGGCGCAGCTGGTTCCGCCGGGATTCACAGGCAGGTCGCCGGCGTGACAGGTCTCGCACCGGGGCATGGTTTCGACCTCGTAGCGGTGGGTGTAGTGGTCCCCGGTGTACTGGCCGTCGCCGTGGATCTCCTGGGCGGTATGACAGGCTTCGCACTTCATGCCCATGTTGCGGTGGGTGTCGCGCGTGATGCCCAGTTCCTCGTCGCCGTTGAAGTCGGTCCCCACGCGGCTGCCGTGGCAGGCCGTGCAGTTCTCGGTCATGTCAGGCGTCCGGTTGAAGCCGTGCGCGGAGTAGACAACGCCGCCGAACTTGGGGAAACCGCCGCCCACGCTGGTGGGCCGGCTCACGTGGCACTGCCCGCAGGTGGTGTGACAGCCGCCGCACTTGGCGCTGAACATGTCTTCCACGCCGCAGCCGTCCCAGGTGCACTGGGCGCGGGTCTCGATGGCGGCCTTCTCGCCCCACAGGTTGGTGTGCAGGCTGTTGGCCGTGGCGTCGGCGATGGCTTCGTGGCAGTTGTCACAAGCGGTATCGCCGAAGCTCTGGTCGTGGCACTGGTAGCAACCGATGTCGCCGCCGGCGCTGGGGTCGCGCACGATGCCCACGTGGGCCTCGTCCATGGTTTCGAAGGTGTTGTCAGCGGGACCGTTGTGGCACATCTGACAGGTCAGGGCGTGCTCGATGGCGCTGCCCTCGTAGTTGGGTCCGTGGAGGCTCGTCATGAAGGCGGCCTCGGAACCGTTGCTGTTGGCGATCAGAACCTTTTCCCAAGCTTCCAGCTGGGGGACTTCGCCGCCTCAACCGTCTCCCTTGTTGGGCACCAGGACCTTGGATCCCGCCACGCTGGCCAGGGCGGCCTGCAGCAGTTCCTCGCTGGAGTGGCAACCGATGCAGGTTCCATCCTTGATTTCAGGTCCGCCGCCGCCCACGTCGCCGTTGGTGGTGTCGTTGTCGCACCCCCACAGGAAAAACATGGGCACCAGCAGCAAAACGCTGAGTGTAAGAAGATGTCTCATCTGAAACTCCCGAGTTCGGCCGTGCGTCAGGACACGGCTCTGTTCATCAGTCCACGGGCAAAAATCGGCACGTTGTTGCAGATCACGTTCTCGGCCACGAACTCCTCGTTGGTGATCCGCGTCCAGACTCCGGTGTTCAGGGCACAGTCCATGACCATGCCCACGAAGCAGCGGGCGGAGGTGAAGGCGTCCACGTCGACGACTTCGCCCTCCTGTTGGCGTTGTTCCAGCTCCCGAGCCAGGTATTCGATGTACGGGAGCCGGATCTCGTGGAAGAGCAGGCGGCCCACATGACCCGACTGGAAGCTGTTGCGGAACATGAGCTGCATCAGCTGCGGGTCTTCCTCCGCCAGGGCGAGGATGTTGGCTGCGATGAAAGTGAGCACGTCCTCGATGGTCCCGACCGCAGGGTCCTGGGCCAGGGTGGCCCGGATGTCGTGCTGCCGCGCCTTCTCGGCGATGACCTCCTGGTAGAGGTGCTCCTTGTTGTCGAAATGACGATAGATGGCCGCTTCCGTGATCCCGCAGCTCTTGGTGATCAGACGGATGGATGTGCCGTCGAAGCCGTGCGTGGTGAACAGCACCGTGGCTTCGCGGATGATCTGCTCACGCCGGTTGGCGGGTCTCAGGTTGCCGGCCGTGCCGTTTTTTCCTTTGGTCGCCACTAGAAACGGCCCGAAAAGGACAAGCTGTACAAGTCCATGATGTAGTCGTCCCAGCGGTTCTCATCGAACTCGTGGCGACGGTAGGACGCCGTGACCTTCATGTTCGGGGCGACCATGTAGCCGGTCCGCAGGAGAATGCGGTCCAGGTCGCTCTTCAGGAGCTGGAACTCGTCGGCCGCATCGGCCGGGTCCTCGAAGCGCACACCTTCGTAGTGGGCCTCGAAGTCCCACTTGGCGGCCAGCTGGGCAATGAGTCCGGGGGCGAAGCGCAAGGTCTTGCCTTCGTAGTAGATGGGGCTCATGCCGACGCCGGTCTGCGGACCGTCCACGATCTCGTATTTTTCCAGACCGTAGCTGGCGGGCAACACCAGGGTGAGGCGCTCGCTGGCCCGGTAGTTGAAGCCGAGAATGCCCTGGTAGGCGGTGTTCTGGGTCTTCACGCCTTCCATGTCTTCACGCTGGAACTGCTGGTTGTGACTCCGGAAACCCACTTCCAGACGCATCTTGTCCATGGGACGGGTCTGCAGGGCCAGGCCGCCCTGGAACCGGTTCACCTTGCGGTCACCCATGGTGTAGAAGAGGTCGTCGCCGGAATTGGTCTGATCCACCTTGAGGTTCCGCCAGTCCAGGGTGGCCTTGAGGGAACTCTTGCGGCTCAGGCGAATATCGCCCCGGAGACCGGCGCGGTGGCTCTGACGTTTCTGGTCAATGGCCTGGGTGCCGACGGCCACCTGCTCCACCGTCTCGTCCAGCTGGGCGGTGCGGTAGCGGTAGTTGAATCGCAGCCGGGTCTTGTTCAGGCTGGTGTTGGTGAGCAGCAGACCCAGGTCGTAATTCGTGCGGTCCCGCATGGCCGCCTGTTCGGTGGTCCCGTCCAGGGCGGACAGGTGCTCGGTGTTCCAGGTGCCGTAGCCAGCGGTGAGGCGGGCGGTGGTGGCCTGGCCCAGACGGGAGATCACGCCGAGGCGTCCGTTGACGGTCTTGGCTTCGCCGTTGGGGCTGTAGGTGTTCGTGCCCAGGGTTTCGCCGTTCTTGGCTTCCAGCTTGCTCGTGTTCACCACGCCCAGCAGATTGGTCCGGCCGCCCAGCCGGTAGTTGGCGTCGAGGCCCACCCGGTACAGGGTCTGGTCGTCACGATAGGCGTGGGTGCCCACGAGGCGATCGCCCTGGGTGGTGCGGAAGCTGCCTTCCAGCTTGGAGTCCAGGCTGTCGTTGCGGTAGGTGACGCCGGCCAGGAACTCGTTGGTGGTGGTGTCCCAGACTTTGCGGTTGGGCACGTGATCGCCCGTGTTGAAGCTGCCGCGCAGCAGGCTGGCCTTGTCGCCGGACCGACACAGCCGGTTGAGGCCCACGTTCATGCCGAAGCCCTTGCCCAGGTTGTAGCCCAGGTCGACGCGGCCCATCTTCAGGCAGTTCGAGGGGACGCCCAACATGGCCGGGGGCGCCGGGGGCGCGGCGAACGACCGGGCCCGCATCTCGCTGGTGACATCGGAAAAGGCCTTGAAACTCCGAAACTCCAGGAACACCCGATCCTTGCCGGGGGTGCTGGTCTTGAGCGTGAAGCGACCGGCCAGGGCGGGGCCCCGTCCGGATTCGCCGAAGCCGCGGAGGGTCAGGTGACGCCCGCTGCTGTAGATGTTGTTGAAGCCGAACAGCACGTTGAAGAGGACGTCGTCCTCCTGCTGCCAGTCCTCGGCGTACTTGGGCTTGTTGCCGTGGGGATCCCAGCTCGTGATGCCGACGGTGGCGTTGTTCTCCAACCCGATCACGTCGCCGGTGGGGGCCCACATGCGGCCTTCCTGCGAGGGCAGTTCCGCGGCGGCGAAGACCGTTCCGGTCAGGAGCACGGCGCCGAGCAGGACCAGGGTCGTCATAGTGTTCTTCTGCGTCATGACATTCCTCCCTTACTGGTCCCTGAACGTCGGGGAGACGTTCGAACCGTGGATCTCGGTGTGACAATCGTAGCAGCGGCCTTCGCCGGTGAGGGCGCCGCCGTGGTTGGTGCCGGCCAGGTTCCAGTTCTCGTCGGCGTTGAAGCTGGATTCGTAGTGGCACTGCAGGCACAGGGTGTTGCCGTCGGTGGCCAGCAGTTTGTCGTGGGTCGAGCCGTGGGGACGGTGACAGGCCGTGCAGTCTTCACCCTGGACACCGTCGTGTTCGAACACGAAGGGTCCGGCCATCTCGGTGTGGCAGCCCAGGCAGGTGTCGTTCAGGCCGTTCCAGGTGTCCTGTGGGAAGCCGGCGTGGGGATCATGGCAGTCGTTGCACATGATCTGGTCTTCCAGCACCCGGTGGCGGAAGGGCAGGCGGAAGTCCGTCACCTGTTCGGTGTGGCACTGCAGGCAGAATTCCGATTCGTTGCGGAAGTCGGCGGCGGGCCGGGGCTCAACCGCGAAGTGGACGAGGTCGCCATGACAGTCGGCGCAGCTCACGTCGGTGCCCTGGTGGGGGCCGCCGGACCAGTCCACGTGCCGGTCGGTGTGGCACTGCAGACACATCAGGTCGCGCTGACGGCTGTCCATGGCGCGCATCATGTCCACGTTGATGATGGCGTCGATGTCCTCTTCTTCCACGTGGAGGCTGCCGGGGCCGTGGCAGGCCTCGCAGGCCGTGGCCTGGCTGCCGGGCACGGTGGGCATCATGTCCACAGCGTGGGAGGTGTGGGCATAAAAGGCGCCGATCTCGTCGTGACAGTCCAGGCAGGTTTCGGAACCGACATAGGACGCCTCACCGGGCAGATCGAATCCGTCGACAAAACCGTCTTCCGCCAGGGCTTGAGTCCCCAACAGAAGTAGCAGGGCCACGAACAGGACTGAGAAACGCATCAAGGGACCTCCGAGATGGAAGTAAACGTTTATTGATCATGGGGCATGTTAAGCAGGTGTTGTGCCGTTATCAAGTTAAATTATTATCATTATTGGCTGTTTTGATAACACCTGTCATTTTCGAATGCCGCATTGAGCGTGACTTTTGTTATCATTTTATAGTGTTTAAAATCAAGCAGTTACGAGGCCTCTGGAGAGGGGATTCGCGCGTGCTCCCTTCAGCTCCGGTCAATTTTTTTTCCGCCAACCTCATCTGAACGCCCGGGGTGGTCCCAGGCCCCCGGAAACTCGGGAAATCTTTACCCCGCACTGGGAACAATAAGTAACAACCCGCCATCATGGGTCCGGGCACGGTCGTTGCCCCTTCGTTCCTGTTGTTCGGAAAAAGTGCAGGAATGGCCCCATTGGGGCCTCTTCCCGGGGAATGGCCTCGCAATTTGCATGGGCAATCAGGCAAAACCCCACACCTAAGGCAGCGGGATGGCAATGAATCGCACAAACTTCATCAGGAAAAACCTGGCCGCCATGATAATGGTGGCCGGGATTCTGGGCCCCTCCGGGGCACTGGCCTTCGATCACCTGGAAATCACCGTGGTCAACCCCTTCTTGGTGGCCGGTCGGCCGGCCGTCACGGTTGAAACCGATTTCAGCGTGAACGTGCGCGCCGTCAACAGCGACGGGTCCACCGATGTGACCGCGAATTTCATCCACGCCCAGCTCCAGTCCCCGGATGTGGCGGCTGTCATTCCGGGCAGCCATTACCTGTCCAACGGCGAATTCCAGTTCGACAATCTGCGTTTCCTGGCCGACGGCCAACCGGTGAGATTGCAGGTCTACGATGCCGACGACGGTTCGGTGCCCGTGGCCGAGGTGGAAATCAACTGTTACAACTACGTGGACCACTTCGACTTTGTGGTTCCCGCGGGCGACAAGTTCGTGGACCAGCCCATCAGCATCAATTTGACGGCGCGGGATGCGGCCGGCCTGGCCGTGCTGAACTTCCGGGACGACGTGGACCTGACGGCCCTGGTGGGCCACTTCCCCACCGGTGCGGTCCTGGGCGTGAGCGGCCTGGACTTCAATCTGGGTGTGGCCGCCGTGCCGGTCACCTTCTGGGGTACGGATCCCGTCACCCGGGAAAACGTCCTGACCGCTGTGAACTCCGTGACCTACCCGGGCCAGGCGAGTCCGGCCACCGGGTCGGCGACCATTACGCCTCTGCGTCCGGGGCCCCTGGACAACGTGGTCCTGCTGCTGCCCGGCGAAACCCTGAGTCCGGGCGTGAGCCCCGGCAAGTCCGGAACGCCCAACTCCCAGACGTCCGGCATGAACATCGGCGGCATCACCGTCTATGCCACGGATCTGCACTGGAACCCCATCGAGCCGGCGGCCCTGCCCAACCTGTCCTGGAGCAGCGATGATCCCAGCGGCGGCGTGACTCTGCCCGGCGGCGGCGTCATGGGCGGCAACCCCGAAGCCAGCCTCACGGCCACCCTGATCCGATCCGGCACCACGCGGGTGACCGTCAACGCCAGCGGCGCGGTGAACGCCACCAGCCGCAGCGACGTGATCATCAACCCCCAGGGCCTGGATCATTTCGAGTTCGACCTCGGCGTGTGGAATCCGGCCGATCCCCAGGTCACGACCATTCCCTTCAATATCCGGATCTACGCCCGCGACTCCAACGACAACATCTTCCCCCTGAACGGGGCGGTCAGCCTGCGCGTGCGCATCGGGACCGCGGACGAGAGTGCCGACTATATCCTGGCCAGCAACGCCACCTTCACCGACGGCCAACTGGACGCCCTGGTCCAGGTGACCAAGCGCGGGTTCAGCGCCCGCCTCATCGTGGACTCGGGCGTGGTGGGCGAATCGGACGCCTTCCAGGTCAATTCCGGTCCCTGCGAGAAGATCCTGATTTCCCTGCCCGGGGAAACCTGGGTCAACGGCCTGAATGACGAAACCTTCAGCGGCAACCAGGGGACGCCCAACGCGGTGACCGCCGGGACCGTCATCCAGCCGGTGACCATCCGCCCGGTGGACAGGTACAACAACCTGGCGCCCGGCAACCGCAACGTGACCCTGGGCTGCCCGTCGGGCTTCTTCTCCCTGCCCGACTATCCGGGCAACGTGGTGACCATCAACAACCCCACGGATATCCGGGTCGTGCTGCGTTCGGCCGACCAAATGCAGTACCTGCGGGCCGAGTCCAGCGGCATCGACGCCAACGACTCCAGCCCGGTCCTCGTGTCTCCCGACGCCTACGCCCGCATGGTGGTGGCGGCCCCGGGCGAAACCCTGGATCCCGGCATCTTCGACACCATCGAGGACGACGGCAAGATCGGCACCCCGTCCGTGCAGGACGCGGGCGTGCCCTTCAGCGTGCGGGTGTACGCCACGGACGCCTACTGGAACCCGGTCATGGACGTGGACCCGTCCCTGCCTCTGGCCATGGGCTTCTCCAGCAGCGACGGCGCCGCCGTACTGCCGGGCAACCCTCAGACCATCAGTGACAACAACGGCGACTTCGCGGTGACCCTGATCACCCTGGCCGATCCCAACCACCAGACCGTGCGGGTGGACGACAACGGCAGCGGCGTGTCGGCCTTCACCACCGTGCCCATGAAGGCCGGGGTCATCGATCACTTCGACATCGGCATCAACAGCCGCACCAACCCCACGCCCGCCGACGGTCTGACCCAACTGCCGGACCATCGTGCCGGTTCCCTGCTGCCCAACGTCACCGTCGTGGCGCGGGACATCTTCGACAACCACGTGGCCGACTATACCGACAACGTGACCCTGTACGTGAGCCACGGCTCCGGTATCCTGAATCCCGTGTCCGTGGACATGGGCGCGGGGCTGGGCAACGGCGTCTACCAGGGCGCCTGGCGCGGCAACATCCAGATCACGCGCACGGGCACCGATGTCCGCCTCTTCGTGCGGGAAGACACCTACGCCCACACCGACAGCAGCAACACCTTCAACGTCTTCGCCCTGGCCCAGGACTACGCCGACCTGATCATGCTCCTGCCGGGCGAGACCCATACCCCGGGGATCGCTCCGGGCAAGGTGGGGGAACCCCTGCCCGTGACCGCCGGGGACCCTGTGGTCGCCACGGTCATCGCCACGGACGCCTGGTGGAACCAGGTGCCGGTGCAGCCGCAGATCCATTTCACCAGTGACAACTTTTTCCAGATGATCACGGCCAACGATACGGCCCTGGATCCCGACGGCACCGCCACCTACGACCTCTTCTTGAAGACGGCGGCCGCCCACGACCTGGTCGCCGCGGACCTGATCACGCCTCTGGTCAATGACAGCAGCGGCATTATCGTCGAGCCCGGGGAATTCAGCCGCCTGATGCTGCTGCTGCCCGGCGAGGCCGCCCAGCCCGGCGGCCCGGAAGCCGACGGCAAGATCGGAACGCCGCTGCCCCAGACCGCCAGCCTGGAATTCGGGGCGCGCGTGCGCGCCGTGGACCAGTTCTGGAACCAGGTGGACGACAGCAGCGAACACATCTGGCTGGCCAGCGACGACAACTCCATCACCCCGACCAATCCGCTGAACAACGGCCAGTCCCTGGTTTCCGGCGAAATCACCCTGCCGGTGTTCCTGACGACCGCCGGGTTCGTGACCCTGGCCGCCTCGGCCCTGGACCACACGGATCTCACGGGGCAGCAGGCCACGGTGCAGATCCAACAGGGCGCGAACTACCGGATCGTGACCCCGGATTCGGCCTACGTGGGCCCGCCCCAGACCTTCAGCGTGACCGTGAGCCTGGATGACGAGTTCGGCGTCCCCATGCCCGCGGCCAACAACTGGTTCGACATCAAGGCCCTGCGCAGCAACCTGGAGCCTGCCACCCACAACCTGCTGATCACCAGCGCCCAGCTGTCGGGCGGCACCGTGACCGTCACGGGCCAGGCCTACGATACGGTGGAGGACATCGTCCTGTGGATCACCGACAGCGCCGGGCGCAGCAGCTACAGCTCGACCATCCGCATGCTGCCCAACGGCCTGGAGTACGTGGTGACCATGGACGCCCCCGCCCAGCCCACGGTGGGACCGCCGGCGACCTTCCCCCTCAGCGTCATGCTGCGGGATACCGAGACCCACACCGTGGTCGACCAGGACCGGCCCCTGTCCGTGGCGGTCATGTCCGCCCTGGGCGGTCCCGGTCTGGGGACCACCGGGACCACCAGCCAACGGCTGGACCACGGCGTCATCAACTTCATGCAGAGCTACACCCGGGCCGAGAACATCTACGTGACGGTCACCGACAGCACGGGCCTGAGCGGCTCCAGCCAGGTGTTCGCCATCCTGGCCGACGGGTACAAGCGCCTGCAGATCGTCTCCCCGGGCGAGACCATTGAAGCCGGCATTCCGGCCTTCGACGCCACGGGCAAGAGCGGCGATCCGCTGGTGCAGCGCTCCGGCGAACTGTTCCCCATGACCGTGCGGGCGGTGGACCAGTACTGGAACCTGGCTGACACCACCAACGTGGCCAACCTGCGCCTGGTGGCCAGTGACAACTCCTTCGCCCAGGCGGGCAACCCCCAGGAGAACTTCGTCCCGTTCGTGAACGGTCGACGTACCTTCAACGGTTACCTGACCGACGAGGGCACCGTTTCGGTGACGGCCTACGACGAGGACGACCTGGCCAAGCCCTCCCAGTCGAGTCATATCCCGGTGGACCCGCCCTATCAGTACGAGGTCACCGTGCCGGCCACCGCGTCCACCGGACCGGTGCCCGGTTTCCAGATTACCGTCAAGCTCATCGATCCGGTGACCGGCAACGTGGTTCCCACGGCCATGAACCGTTTCTATCTGACACCCCTGCTGCCCAACCAGGGCGCGGCCAGCGGCGACCTGGGCATCATCGAGTCGCAGCTGGTGGGTGGCGTGAGCGTGATCAACGCCCAGAGCTACAGCACGGTTGAGGACATCCTCATCCGGGTCACGGACGACTTCGGTCGCGAGGCCTTCAGTTCGGTCATCGACATGGACAGCGGCGGGCTCTACTTCGCCGTGACCCTGCCGGATTCAGCCACCGTCGGTCCGCCGACGACCTTCCCCCTGGTGGTGGAGCTGCTGGACAGCAACACCGGTGAACGCGTCACCACCCAGGACCGCCTCTTCAACGTGCGGGTGGTCAGCGCCCAGACCGGTCTGGACGGCGTCGGCGCCGTCGGCGTTGTCCAGGGGATCCTGGCCAGCGGGCAGCGCACCATCTACCAGTCCTACAGCCGGGCGGAGGAGATCTTCGTCGAGGTGTCGGACAGCACGGGCATCATCGGCATCAGCAACACCTGCCGCATGCAGGCCGACGGGTTCAAGCGGATCCAGATCGTCGCACCCGGCGAGACCGCGATTCCCGGCGCCCTGAGCGGCGACGGCAAGGACGGCGAGCCCCTCACTCAGCAGGCGGAAGCCCCCTTCACCCTGACCGTGCGGGCCGTGGACCAGTACTGGAACCTGGCGCACACCGTGAGCGACGGAACCCTCCATCTCAGCAGTTCGGGCGGCGAGCTCGACCTGGTGGATCCCGCGGCCGACAACGCGCCCTTCGTCAACGGGAGCCGCGACGTCGAGGTCGTGCTGGGCAACCCCGGCGTGGTCGCGGTGTTTGCTACCGACGCCTTCCATGCCGACGTCAATTCCGGCCGGGTGGACATTCCGGTGAACGAGGCCGAATACCGACTGGTGCTGCCGGACCCCGCCACGGTGACGGCCGGGCCGCCGGCCACCTTCTCACTGACTGTGCGTCTGGTGAACCCGGAAACGGGCGAGCGCATCGACGCCGGCGGATCCTTCGACATGACCGCCCTGCTGCCCAACCGCTCGGCGGCCCACGATACCCTGGGCATCTCCCAGGGGACCCTCGTGGCCGGCGAAACGGTCATCAGCGGGCAGCACTACGCCACCAGTGAGCAGATCGTCATCCGGGTCAGGGACGAGCGCGGCCGCGAGGCCTTCAGCGATGTCCTGACCGTGGTGCCCGAGGGCGTGCGCTACGCCGTGGACATCCCGGACACCGTGACCGCCGGCCTGCCCTTCGCCATGACCGTGCGGCGGGTGGACATCGTCACCGGCCAGTTGGTGACCGCGGACGACCGCAACTTCTCCATCCGGGCCTTCAGCGGGAATTCGCCGCGGCCCGACTTCAACCTGAGTCCGGCGGGCCTCCTTGCCGACACGGTGGGCACCACCGTGGACGGGGAACGCCTCTTCGGCGCCCAGACCTACGACCGGGCCGAGAGCATCTATCTGCAGATCATCGACGGCAGCGGCGAGCAGGTCTTCAGCCACGTGGTGACGGTGGTGCCGGCGCCGGCGTCCCTGATCCAGGTGTGGGCCGAGGACATGCCCGGCCACGTGCTGGACCGCCCCCTGCGGCCCGACGAGTCCGTGGTCATCCGCACCCGGGCCACCGACCTGGTGGGCAACCCGGTCCAGGGTTCGGCCATGGGCCTGCAGATCCTTCAGGGCGACGGACGGTTCGGCACGGTCCGCAGCGTGTCCGAGACCCTGGTCACCAACGTCAACGGCGATACCAGCACCGAGCTGAACGTGGATCCCTTCGGTCGCGTGGACATCCAGTTGCAGGCCCTGTCCGGAGAAATCTCCTCGTCGGTCCTGCTTCTTGAGGTCACGGGCCCGCCCCGCAGCAGCCTGGACTTCGCGCCCGAGGCGTCCGATTTCCACGAGGGCTACTACGTGACCGCGTCCACGGACATGTCCCTGAGTGCCGTGACCGAGGACGAGGGCGGCATCCAGGGCATCTTCTTCGACGTCGACGTCGTGGACCCGCCCCGGCCGGCCAACGTCTATACCGGCCCCTTCAACCTGGCTGACCTGGGTGCGGACTTCGCCACCCCCGGCCAGCACGTGCTGCGTTTCTTCGCCGAGGAAGCCAGCGGCGTGCGGGAGGAAGTCCGGACGGTGGTCCTCTACACCGCCAGCGACATGGCCCTGACCAAGGAAATCACCAACCGACCCAATCCCTTCAACCCCAACGAGGGGGCGACCATGGTCATGTTCCGGCCCACGGCCTCGGGGAACGTGACGGTCACCATCTATGACCTGTACGGCGATGTCGCCCACAGTGAACAGCACTTCGTAACCGCCGGGGAGATCTTCCAGTTTCCCTGGGACGGAACCAACGGAAATGGACGCAAGGTGGCCAACGGCGGCTACATCTGTCGCGTCCACGGCAACGGTATGGATCTGCGCCGCAAGATCGCGGTGGTCAAATGAGGAAAGCCGGAAACATGAAAAGCAACCATTGTCCTGAATGGATTCTGCTGACGGCGGTGGCGCTGCTGCTGGGTGCGGTCGTGCACCCGGCCGGGGCGGCCGACGACGCAGGTATACCGGGCGGCTTCCTGCGTTTCGGCGCCAGCGCCCGCAGTCTGGCCCTGGGCAACGCGGTCACCGGCCTTGCCGATGACGTGGCGACCGCCTACTGGAACCCCGCCGGACTGGCCCAGTTGCGGACCATGGAGGTCACCGGCATGGGGGCCACCATGTTCAACGACACCCGGTACACCTTTTTCGCGTTGGGCCTGCCCACGGAATCGTGGGGGACCTTCTCCCTGAACGGCACCTTCACCCACAGCGGCGAGTTCGAGCGTGCCACCTGGGATGCCGACCTGGACGAGACCTTCAGCGAAAAGGAAGGGATCTTCTCCCTGGGCTATGCCAACGGGGGCACCCGCTTTACCTACGGGGTGAACCTGAAGGCGGCCAACCAGAACATCGGCGGCGCCTCAGGGAGCAGCACCGGCCTGGATGCCGGTGTGTTGTTCCGGCCCCATCGGTCCTTCAGCGTGGGCGCCGCGGTGCAGAACCTCATCGCCCCGAAGATCACCCTGGTGGAAGAGGAAGAGGAACTGGCCACCAGCGTGCGGGCCGGACTGGCCCTGCGTTTCTTCCACAACCGCCTGCGCATGTCCACCGACCTGGTCAAGACCAAGTACATGGACACCAGCTTCCGGGCCGGCCTGGAATTGGCGCCGTCGCGCTATCTGGTCCTTCGCGGCGGCTACGACGCGCAGCGTGAGCACATGAGTGCGGGCGCGGGTTTCCGCCTTGAAAACTGGCAGTTCGACTACGCCTTCGTGAGCACCGATCTGGGTGCCCAGAACGTGGTCAGCGCCACCCTGCGGTTCGGCGTGCCCTTCGGCGTGAAGATGCAAACGGACCGGGCCCTGTTCAGCCCCTCCGGTTCCGACCGCAGTGTGACCTTCGACATCGAGACCGCCGTGCGCGGAACGATCGAATCGTGGCGACTGGAGATCCGGGACAGCGCCGGGACTTCCGTGCGGACCCTGTCCGGCAACGGTCTGCCGCCCGCCGGTGTCACCTGGGGCGGCGAGGACGAGGACGGCCGTCTGGTGGACGACGGCAAATACGACGTCCGCGTCACCGTGGTGGACGACATGGGCACCGAATGGGACTACCAGACCGGAGTGGAAATCATGGGCTTCGAGGACCGGACACGAGTGCCGATCCGGGTGGAAGTCAGCGGCAACGAAAGCACAAATTCCGCGGAGCAGGGCAGCGTGTCCACGGACTATTCAGGTTATCAGGGGGGCAACAAGTGATGAAGACAGCGATGACCCGAACCCGGACAAGTTTCCGGGGGAACCGGAGCCGGAACCTGGCCGCCGGTTGGGCCCTGCTGGGCCTGGGACTTCTCCTGCTGACGGCCCCTAGCGCGACCGCCAAGGAAGCCCCGGCCGAGCGCGAGGTCCCCACCGAGAACGCCCTCTGGGAAGCGGCCGGCCAGGCCTACGCCCACGGCACCGATAAATCCGCGGCCATGCAGCAATACCGTCTGTTTGTCCAGTCGTACGGCAAGTCGGAACGGGTCGCCCAGGCCCAGTTCATGCTCGGCGAATGCTATTTCGCCGCCGAGGACTACGCCGGCGCGCTGGCCGAGTACAAGGACGTGTCCGGCCGCAAGGGCGCAGACGACTACCTGAAGGCCAGCGTCCTGCTGCGCGAAGGGGAGTGCTTCTACAACCTGGGCCGGTTCGAGGAGGCCATCGCGAAGTACGACCGTCTCATCGACAAGTACGACGACACCTTCCTGCTGGCCGAAGGCCTCTACGAGATCGGCCTGAGCTACATCGTGGAGGGCAACTGGCTGAAGCTGAGCAACGTCTACCGGGAACTCCTGGAACGGCGACCGGGCTACGCCGAAAAGCCCCAGGTGAAATTCGCCCTGGGTATTTTTGCCTACCACGAGAAGCGGTATGACGAGGCCATCGCCTTCTTCAGCGAAGTGCCCAGCGACCGCGGCCTGTACTACCTGGGTCGATGCCGGGAGGACACCGGCCAGTACATCCTGGCCATCCAGCACTACCGCCAGGTCCTGCGCAAGTATCCCGACAGTCCCCTGGCCGACGACGTCGCCTTTTCGGTGGCGGAAGCCTTCTACCGTTCGGGGCAGAATTCAGTGGCCGTGCGCAGTTACCGGGACTTCCTGGAGAAGTACCCGGACAGTCGGTTTGTCGCCAATGCCCGCTACAAGATGGCTTGCGTCACCTTCAACGAGGGTCGTTTTGACGAGTCACTCAGACAGCTCGAGGAAATCGTCCGGACCTTTCCGGGCGAAGAGATCAGTGGCTTTGCCCAGTACCTGATCGGCAACTGCTACATGGAACTCGGCCGGAAGTCGGAGGCCATCTTCGCCTGGACCGACGTGGTGAAGGGCTTCGGCGAAACGCGGGTGGCCAGCGCGGCCCTGCACAAGATGATCTTCACCTACACCTCGGAGGAGAACTACGGGCAGGCCATCGTCCTGGCCAACGAGTTCCTGGACCGATTCCAGGGCGATGTCCTCTCGCCGCGCGTGCGGGTGCTGCAGGGCTTCAGCCACTTCCAACTGGCGGAGTACAAACCCGCCATCCGCTGTTTCCAGAACGTCCAGGACAAGAACGTGAACACGGACGTGGCCGAGCGGGCCCTGTTCCTGGCAACCCTGGCCTATTATCGGACCGGAGAACTGGATCGCCTGGTCACCAACTACAACTACCTGGCCAGCAAGCTTTTGCCCACGCCCAGCGAATGGCGGGCCCGGACCTACTACTACCTGGGCGAGGCCTACTACACCCAGGCCCTCTACCGCCAGGCGGAGGGTATGTATCGATTGGTCCTGACCGGGTATCCGCGCAGCAACGTGGCGGCGGCCTCCCTGCAGGGGCTGGTGGCCAGTCTGAGCCAGACCGGCGAATACGACCTGGCCCTCAAGGAGCAGGAAAAGTTCCTCATGGCCCTGGCCAATGCCGAAAGCGAAAAGGGCACCAACAGCCTGGCCGTCGGCAGCATCTATTTCAACCAGCACAACTACGAGGACGCCCTCAAGCAGTTCGGCGAGTTCCTGGACAAGCATCCGGACGACCCCATGGCCGCGTCGGCCCTGGCCAACCAGGGGGACTGCTTCTACCGTCTGCAGTACTATGACCAGGCCATCGGCAGCTGGAGCACGATCCTCGAACGCTACGCCAACGCGCCTGAGGCGGAAACGGCCCTGTACCGTATCGCCGATACCCAGTTCGGCCTGGGTCAGTTCGCGTCGGCCTCGAATTCATACACCCAGCTGCTGACCCGGTATCCGGGCGGCCGGCATGCGGCGGACGCCCGCTTCGGCGTGGCCAACTGCGCCTATAATCAGGGGCAGGACGATCAGGCCATCGCGGCCTTCGGCGCCTTCGTATCCGCCTATCCGGAGGATGTGCGGATTGCGGATGCGGAGCTGGGCATCCAGTCCTGCTACTACCGCAGCGGCAAGGACATGGAAGAGTATCTGAAGGGCCATCCGGACAGCCCCATGGCGGCGGACATCTACTGGAACAAGGGTCAGGACGCCTTTGCGGCCGAGGATTATTTGACCGCTGCCAAGGCCTTCGAAAAGGTGACCCTGGACTACCCGGACAGCGAGTCCGGCCCCGGCGCCCTCTTCTATCTGGCGGAGAGCTACTATCGTGGCGAGAACATGGACCAGGCCCTGGCCGGTTTCCGCAACTTCACCATCACCCACCCGGACCACGACCTGGCCGAGTTGGCCCACCTGCGGGGCGCCACGGTCCTGTTCAAGAACGATAAGTTCCTGGACGCAGCCCAGAGCTACGAAACCCTGACGGATCTCTTTCCCGAGGGTGAGTACGCGCCTCTGGCGGCCTACAACGCGGCCATCTGTTACCAGGAGATCGAGGACTGGCACGCGGCCATCAGCGGCTACGTGCGGTTCCTGTCCAACTATCCCGGCCATGAGAACGGGGCCGGTCTCTGGGTCCAGATCGCCACTCTGTACCAGGAGGAGATCGGGGACTACAACCAGGCGGTGGAATCCTACGACCATGCCCTCGAATACCACGAGGTCCCCCTGGCCGAGGTGCGGTATCGTCAGGGCGAGTGTCAGGAAAAGAACGAACGCATGGACCTGGCCCTGGCCGCCTATCGTTCGGCTGCGGACGAGGGCGAGACGCAGGACGCCTTCCGGATCGCCAGTCTGGCGCGCCTGGCCGAACTGGCCGAGGAGCGGGGCGACTGGGGGGCCGCCCGCCGGGCGTGGCAGCGGATCGTGGACGCCGGGGGCAAGCCCGAGTGGACCGAAATGGCCCGCGAACGGATCCAACTGATTCCCGCCTCGGCGGTCACCGGCAGTTGATCCGCGGCCCGTACTGCGGGGACCGTTCAAGCGAGGAAACCAGGTGCCGGGAGGTGCCTGGTTTCCTCGTTTTTCGATCCCGCCTGCTCAACAACAGGATACCAGGGACCGTCAGGGGCTTCCCTGGTCCATGGCACATGGATTGCGGTTCAGGCACAGGCGCCTGCCGGATCTCCGCGAATCGGGGATTGCGGGCGGCTTTCCCGGGGAAGGGCTGGCAATTTGCATTGGAAGCCTTTTCTGAAACAGCAAAAAAGAACGAGCCCGGCCTGACCGGCCGCGGTAAATGAGGGGGACGACACTCATGTTCGGCGAAATGTCATTGGTTTCTTTCTTTCTGGCTTCTCCCACGATGATCGTGCTGGCGATCTGCTCCATCGTCACCGTGGGCTTCACCATCGAGCGCGCGCTCTATTTCCGGGGGTCCGGTGGGGGCACCCGCAAGTTCATGGGCGAACTGGCCGGCCGTCTCAAGGCCGGGGACCAGCGCAGCGCCCTGGAACTCTGCACCCGCGACGGCAGTCCCGTGGCTCGGGTCATGGCCCAGGGCGTCCGGCATCTTTCCCGCAGCCGGGAAGAACTCCTGCAGCGCCTGGACACGGCCATCGACCTGGAAACCGTGGAAATGGAACGGAACCTGGGCGTGCTGGGGACCATGAGCAACATCGCTCCCCTGCTGGGTCTGTTCGGGACCGTGGTCGGTATCATCCGGGCCTTCGCGGACATCGCGCGCACCGGCAGCGGCGGCGGCGCCGTGGTGGCCATGGGTGTGTCCGAAGCCCTCATGACAACGGCGGCCGGCATCATCGTGGCCGTGATCGCCACCGTGGCCTTCAACTTCTTCGTGCGACAGATCCGCACCCGGACCGCCCACCTCGAGGACGCCCGCGAGGGTTTCTTCACCCTCTGGGCCCAGCACCATGCCCAGATGCGCAAGGCCGCGCCGGTTGGTCGGGCCCCTGCCCAGACCCGCGCCGTGCCGGCCGAGGTCGAAGATGCCCTGAGCACGATCCTGAGCTGACCCGGAAACCGAGGAATTGAATCATGGCATTGCGAAAAAAGCGCAGCGTGCTCCAGGGACAGAACGACGCGAACATCACGCCCCTGGCCGACGTGACCACCACCCTCATCGTGGTCTTCCTGATCACCATGCCGGCCCTGATGTGGAACGGGTTCCAGGTCAACCAGGCCCAGGCGGGATCGGAGAACGCGGTGGTGACCCCCACTGAGGTGGAAGACGAGGACCTGCTGACCGTCGAGGTCAAGCCCGAGGGCCTCACCCTCAATGGGGAAGCGGTGGACACTGCGACCCTGGAGTCCCTGTTGACCCTGGAACTGGCCCGGCGCCAGGACAAGACGGTCGTCATCGTCCCCGACGACAGCGTCATTCTGGGGGCCGTGGTCGAGGTTCTGGATATCGCCAAGGCGAGCGGGGCCGAGTCCCTGGCCATGTTGAACAAGGTAGGGAGATGACGGTGAGAAAGAGCACTTTTCAGACCGAGAGCCGAACCACGGTCGTCCCGATCATCAACGTTTCGCTGGTGGTGGTGCTGACCCTGATGATGATATCCCCCTTCCTGACCAGCGAGGATGCGGACGTGAACCTGCCCGAGGCCCGGGCCAGCGAAGTGGATGATACCGACAACATCGAGATCACCTTCACCCTCGAACGGGAAATCTGGGTCGGCGAGGATCTGCTCCAACTGGAGGACGTCCAGCCCTACCTGGGGGCCATGTTCAAGGACTCGCCCCACGCCGTGGCCGTGGTCAAGGCCGACCGCAACCTGCCTTTCGGCGAGGTGGAAACCCTGATCGCAGAGGTGGAAGCTTCGGCCGCTCCCCGGATCGCCCTGGCGACCAAGGAGAAGGAAAAGGGGTCTTCCTGATGATGATGCAGCACATCGACCGCTCCCGGTCCACGGGTGGGGGGATGGCGGCCAGCTTCGTTATTCACGGCGGCCTCCTTCTCCTGTTGGTCCTCCTGGTCGGACAGCAGGCGGCCAGTATCAGTGCGGGCGGAGAACTGACGGAAATCGCCTACATCGAAGCCAAGTACGGCGAAGATGTGGCCGCCAAGGTCAAGCTCAAGGAAAAGCCCCGCTTCCGGCCCGAACCGCCCGGGCGCGGGGTCAACACCGACAGCGCCATGAAGGCGCCCGTGGAGGCGCCCGCCGCGGCTCCCCGTCCCGAGCCCAAGGCCAAACCCACCATGCAGGCCCCGGTGAAGGTGGATCCGGTGAGCCGTCCCGCGGTGGCCAAGGTTGATGTCCAGGCGCCCACGGCAACGCCCCAGGCCCCGCCGAAAACCCTGGCCCAGGCCCCCCAGCTGGCGGCCAAGGCGCCGGCGCCCCGGGCCCGGAAGGTAATCGATACCAGTCGGCTGTCCGGGTCGCTGAAGAACATGGAGGCCGAAGTCGTCAGCGCGCCGACCGCGGCGGCACCGCGTGCCACGCAAGGGGCCTTTGCGCCCCAGACCAGTGGGCTGAAGAACAAGTCCGGCAACGTGGCCCTGGGGGAGGATGTCCTGGCCGGGTCCGCGCCCGAGCGGGGTGCCGTGCAGGTGGCGGACGCTCCCGCGGCCCTGGGCGGCGGCAGCTTGAACCGGGAAGGCAAGACCGCCTACCAGGCGCCTAAATCGTCCCTGGCTCCGGCCGGCGGCGGCTCGACCGCCCGCAGCGGAAAAGGCGTGGCGGATGTGGACGGCCCCACCGGCAGCGGCGGCGGGCAAAAATCCGGTCGCAAGACCATCCTGAACTACGGCTCCGGCGGCGGCGGCCGTGGCGGGTCATTGAGCAGCCGCCAACGGATCGCCGAACCCGCCGTCAAACAGGAGATCGTGGCCCAGGCCGCCCCGACGGACCAGGGCCAGGCGGCCGTGGCCGACGTCAAGCTGGACGGCAAGGGCGTGAACATGTCCATCACCGGCCAGATTCAGGGCCGCCGGATCCTCCAGAGCGTGCCCCCTGTCTATACCGACAACGCCCGCAAGAATGGGTGGGAAGGCGTGGTGGCGGTGCACTTCACGGTCAAGGCCGACGGCCGCGTGAAGGACAACATGTACTTCGACCAGACCTCGGTCCACCGGGACCTGAACAACGCGGCCATGGCGGCCATCAAGCAGTTCGTCTTCGCGCCTCTGGGCAGCGGCCAGGCGGCGGTGGAGCAATGGGGCGTCATCACCATCTATTTCCGATTGAATTAAAGGGAAGCGTTATGAGCAGCATGGAAAATATCAAGCGGGGAACACTCTGTGTGACGGCGATCCTGCTGGTCCTGGGGGCCGGCCCGGCCGCGGGGCAGGATGATCCACAGGCCGACACCTCCGATGGACAGGAATGGACCAGCGCCGGGGAGTCGGGGGCGGCCCTGCCCGAGATGGTGGTGGAAGCCACCAACGAGGTGCGGCAACGGATTGAGAAGGGGACCTTCACCTTCGATCTGGACGCCGTGGCCGTCGACTCCTTCTTCACGACCATGGACGCCGAAGTCCTGGGAGTCAGCCCGGTCAGCGGTCTGCAGCCCCACTTGAACAACCTGGAGCGCCTGGTCAGCGAGCAGCCGCCCCATCCCTGGCTTCCGGAAATGGCCAGCACGCCCGTGGCCACCTTCTACCCCAGCGCGCCGGAGGGGCACCAGATCAAGTCCTGGTCCCTGACGGTCACCGACTTCCGGGGCAGCCCCTTCAAGGTCTTTTCCGGCAAGGGCGACGGCACGAAGAAGCTGGTCTGGGACGGTCGCGGCGAAACCGGACAGATGCTGCAGGTGGGTTACCCCTACAGCTATGTCTTCAGCCAGAAGGACAAGGGCACCAACACCTACAACCACGCAGGCGTCAGTTTCCGTATCCCGGCCCTGGATTACCGCCGCGACGGCGATCGGATCCTGGAAATGGCCGGTGGGGAACTGTTTGTGCCCGAAGAAAGCCGCCTGACCGACCCCGGCCGCAGCTGGTTGACACGCTCCACCGACGAAATCCGTCGGCACCCCTATTCCCCCATCCGCGTGGTGGTGACGGCGGAAACCGAGGCTCTGGCCCTGGCCCGGGCCGACCTGGTGGCCGGCTTCCTGGCCGACAGCATGATCCTGCCGCGGGAACAGGTTGAAACCGAAGCCGTCCGGAAGCCCGACCTCCGGGCGGAGATGGACGGGTCCGTGGCGGTGATCATCGAGCACGTGGAATAGTCGGCCCGCCAGTTCTTCCGCCATGAAACGGTGGGAAGGAACGGCTCCAGATGGTATTTTGTGCGGGAATTGAACTCGGTCACGCCGTGTTGCGCCCTGCCGTCTAGGAGCTGCCATGAAATCCATTTCCATACTTGCCGGGGTCCTTTGCGTCCTGGTCGCGCTCGTCTGCCATCCCGCCGCAGTCCAGGCCCAGGAGACGGTGGACTCCGCGCTCAACGAAGCGGTGCAGGAGGCTACGGGGGACCAGGTCGGGGAGCCGGCCGCCGGCCTCTTTTCCCGGTTGGCCCTGATCCTGGACAATGCCGGGCGATACAAGCGCCGGATGATCGGGGCGAGTGCCGAGGACAGCCTGGTGCTGGCCCTCCAGTATCAGGACGCCCAGGACCGGTTCGTAAAGGTCATGGCCGATCTGCGCGGCCAGATGGACTCCGCCCGGGACAACCCGGAACTCCACCGCCGCCTGCTCGCCATTCATCAGGAGCTGTCGCCGGTCCTGGAAGACCATATTACCGAACTGCGCCTGGATATCGACGCCCTGCGGGCCCAGCGGTCCCACCTCTCGGGAGCGGAGCTCGCCGCCCTGGAGGTCAAGGTTTCCCGGGTGACAGAACGCCTGGATCTGTTTTACAGCTTTGCCCGCGAACACCTGCTGGCCCTGGAGACCCTGGGTGAGGACATCACCGAGGAACGCGCCATTTATCACCGGCTGTTGCGGAGCCGGGCGGAGGAGTTGTCGGGGCGTCTGGCCCTGGGCGGAAACCGGGCCGCCGAAATCACCCACCTGATCCGTGAGAACCCGGGCGATGCGGACCTCCCGCTGCGCCTGCAGGCCACCCGGAGGACCCTGGACATCAACAGCACCAGCCTGGCCACGACCCTGGGCCTCATGGAGGCGGAGAACATTCCGGACAAGGAACTCCGGACCCAGCTGGTTGAGGTCACCCAGGACCTGGCGTCCGGCATCATGAACGTCCAGGTGGCGGCCTCCCTGTTGCAGAGGGCCTGGCACAGGATCGTCACCTGGCTGGGCCAGAACGGCCCCGGCCTGCTGATGAAACTCGTGTTGGCCTTTGTCATCCTGGGTGGAGGCTGGTTGGTGGCGCGCCTGGTGCGCAAAGCCGTGGACAAGAGCCTGGAAAAGGCCCGGCTGAACATCAGCCAGCTCCTGCGCCGAACCATCGTCAACTTCGCCCACAAGGTCATGTTGGGTCTGACCCTCATGCTCGTCCTGTCCCAGTTCGGCTTCAGCCTGGGGCCCCTGCTGGCCGGTCTGGGTGTGGTCGGTTTCATTCTGGGTTTCGCCATGCAGGACAGCCTGTCCAACTTCGCCTCGGGCCTCATGATCCTCTTCTACCGCCCCTACGACGTGGGCGATCTGGTGGAAATCAGCGGCGTTTTCGGGAAGGTGGAGCACATGAGCATGGTGTCCACCAGCGTGCTGACCCTGGACAACCAGAAGCTGGTGGTGCCCAACAGCAAGATCTGGGGCGATGTGATCAAGAACGTCACCGACCAG
>Ga0209475_10001952_pt1 | contig 22814 bp, 20 predicted proteins | sample tdDd471_FD_187128 | JGI IMG/M metagenome (GOLD analysis project Ga0209475, IMG submission 187128) | Marine sediment microbial communities from the Atlantic coast under amendment with organic carbon and nitrate - tdDd47.1 (SPAdes)... | ecosystem: Environmental > Aquatic > Marine > Coastal >... | reverse complement strand
ATTCCCCTGGCTCGGTCAGCCGTATCCCGTCCGGCGCGTGCCGCTTCACCGCCCGTGCGACCTCCCCCGTGAAGCTGCCGGTGTTGCCTTCGTCATCCAGCCTCACGTAGTCGACCTGCCAGCCGTCGCCGGAAAGCTCCGCCGCGAAGTGGCGCATGGCCGAGAGGATGAAGGCGATCTTCTTGCGGTGATGCGGGACGTAGATCGTCTCCTCCGCCACCTCCACCATCAGCACCACATCCCGCGACCGGTCGGCCTCCGCCAGTGCAGGCAGGCCGGGACTGAGCTGATCGCCCATGATCAGGATCAGATTCTTCGCGGTCATGGAAAATCCCTCGCTGGATGAATTCCTGATACGGCTGTCCGTGCCGCACGGGTCACCCGGACGTCGTGACGGGTTGGCAAGCCGCGCATGGCGGTACAAGAATGCCGCGACACGGACCGGTACAGGAACCTGCACGATGAAACTGCCCGACGGAATCCGGACACGTGACCTGCCGGGCATCAACGGCCTGGACATGCGGGTGCTGGAGGCAGGGGATCCGGCCGACCCGCTGATGCTGTTGCTGCACGGCTTCCCCGAACTGGCCTGGAGCTGGCGCAAGGTCATGCTGCCGCTCGCGGCCCTGGGCTACCATGTCGTGGCGCCGGACCAGCGTGGTTATGGCGGCACCACCGGGTGGGACGATCGCTATGACGGCGACGTGCGGAGCTTCCGCATGATGAACCTGGCGCGGGATATTGTCTGTCTGGTGGCCGCACTGGGCCGGGACCACGTCGCGGCGCTGGTCGGCCACGATTTCGGCTCACCCGTTGCCGCGCACTGCGCCCTGCTGCGCCCGGACATCTTCCGCTCGGTCGCCCTGATGAGCGCCCCCTATGGCGGACCGCCCGCCCCGGACCGGGGTCAGGCGAAGCCCGATCTCGATGCGGCGCTGGCCGCTCTCGACCGGCCCCGGAAGCACTATCAATGGTACTATTCGGAACCGCAGGCAGATCGTGACATGCTGGATGCGCCGCAGGGCCTGCATGATTTCCTGCGCGCCTACTATCACGCGAAGAGCGCCGACTGGCCGGACAACCGCCCCTTCCCGCTCACCGGCTGGACGGCGGGGGAACTGGCGAAGCTGCCGACCTACTACGTCATGGACCGGGCCGCGACCATGCCGGAGACCGTTGCGCCGGAGATGCCGACACCGGAACAGGTCGTCGCCTGTGACTGGCTGCCCGACGACGAACTCGCGGTCTATGCGGAAACCTACGCCCGCACGGGTTTCCAGGGCGGGCTGAACTGGTATCGCTGTGCCATCGACCCGGCCATCGGCGGCGAGATGGAACTGTTTCACGGGCGCACCATCGATGTGCCCAGCACCTTCATCGCCGGGGCCTCCGACTGGGGCATCCAGCAGTCTCCCGGTGCGCTCGACACCATGCAGAGTCCGCATGTGACCAGTGACTTCCGGGGTCTGCACCTGATCGACGGTGCCGGCCACTGGGTGCAGCAGGAACAGCCGGAAGCGGTGGTTGCCGCGCTGACCGGCTTTCTGGATGGACTGAAGTCATGAAGCTCAAGGGACCGTGGAGCCGCACGGAGATCGATGCATTCCTGACCGCGACAACCGTTCCGGTTCGCCTGGCGGCCATCACCGAGACTGGTCGCCCGATGCTGGTGTCCGTCTGGTTCGCGTGGGAGGGCAATGCCCTCTGGTGCGCCTCCCCCATGCAAGCCGACATCGTCCGGGCGCTGCGCCACAACGACGCCTGCGCCTTCGAGGTTTCAGTGGAGGCACCGCCCTATTACGGCGTGCGTGGGCAGGGCAGGGCAGAGATCATGCCCGGCGGCAAGGATCTGCTGCGTGACCTGCTGATCCGGCACGGCGGCGACCCTGAAAGCGACTTCGCGCAGTGGCTGCTGGGCCGCGACATCGACGAAGCCGCCCTGCGCATCACCCCCGACCGCCTGAGCAGCTGGGACTTCCGGGAACGCATGGGCGACGCGTTCGACTGAGGACAATTGCCACCGCCGAACATGTTGCGCCGCACAATTGTCGCAGGCCCGTGTCGCATGTTGACCAATGGGTGTCGCCGCCTAATATCCGCGGCGGGTCACGCCCCCCCAACGGGGCGCTTCGTTCTGGAAGGAACGCCATCATGAAGAAGCCAGAAGTGCGCCCTGCTGCGCCTCATTTCTCGTCCGGTCCCTGCGCCAAGCGCCCCGGATGGTCCCCTGAAATCTATACCGATGCCCCGGTGGGCCGATCCCACCGCGCCGCCATCGGCAAGGCCCGTCTGAAGGAGGTGCTGGACCGCAGCCGCGCCATCCTCGGCCTGCCCGACGACTATCGCATCGCCATCGTTCCCGGTTCCGATACCGGCGCGGTCGAAATGGCCATGTGGTCCCTGCTGGGGCCGCGTCCGGTGGACATGCTGACCTGGGAAAGCTTCGGGGCCGGCTGGGTCACCGATGTGGTGAAGCAGCTTCGTCTCGACGACGCGCGAGTCATCGAAGCCCCCTACGGGGAGATCGTCGATTTCGCCGATGTCGACTTCGACCATGACGTCGTCTTCACCTGGAACGGCACCACCTCCGGCGTGCGTGTGCCGGACGGCGGTGGCATTCCCGCCGACCGCAAGGGCCTGACCATCTGCGATGCCACCTCAGCCGCCTTTGCCATGGACCTGCCGTGGGACAAGCTGGATGTGGTCACCTGGTCCTGGCAGAAGGTGCTGGGCGGCGAGGCCGCGCACGGCATGCTGGTGCTGAGCCCGCGCGCCGTGGAGCGGCTGGAAAGCCACACGCCTGCCTGGCCGATGCCGAAGATCTTCCGCCTGACCAAGGGCGGCAAGATCAATGAGGGCATCTTCAAGGGGGAGACCATCAACACCCCGTCGATGATCGCCGTGGAAGACCAGATCGACGCCCTGCGCTGGGCCGAATCCGTTGGTGGCCTGTCCGGGCTGATCGCACGGGCGGACGCCAACACGCAGGTCATCGCCGACTGGGTTGCGGCGTCCGACTGGGCTGCCTTCCTGGCGAAGGACCCGGCGACGCGGTCCACCACCTCCGTCTGCCTGTCCATCACCGATGACTGGTTCACCGGACAGGATGAGAAGGCACAGGCCGCGATCGCCAAGCGCATCGCGACCCTGCTGGAAGATGAAGGCGTGGCGCTGGACATCAACGGCTACCGCGATGCCCCCGCAGGCCTTCGGATCTGGTGCGGTGCCACCATCGAGGCTGCCGACGTGCAGGCCCTGGTGCCCTGGCTCGACTGGGCCTGGCAGCAGGTCCGCGCCGAAGCGTCCTGACGCGGTCCCGACACACCCGACCTCCCGATTTCAATTGAACAGCATCCCCCGCCACAGTGCGGGGGACACGGAGACAGTTTCATGCCCAAGGTCCTGATTTCAGACAAGATGAGCCCCCTCGCCGCCGAAACGTTCAAGCGCATGGGCGTCGACTATGACGAGAAGACCGGCCTCAGCCCGGACGAGCTGAAGGCGATCATCGGCGACTATGACGGCCTCGCCATCCGTTCCGCCACCAAGGTCACGGCGGATATCCTGTCGGCGGCGACCAACCTGAAGGTCATCGGCCGCGCCGGTATCGGTGTCGACAATGTGGACATCCCGGCCGCCACGGCTGCCGGTGTCTGCGTCATGAACACCCCGTTCGGCAATTCCATCACCACCGCCGAACATGCCATCGCCATGATGTTCGCGCTGGCCCGCCAGATCCCGCAGGCCAATGCCTCCACGCATGAGGGCAAGTGGGAGAAGTCGAAGTTCATGGGTGTCGAGCTGACCGGCAAGACGCTCGGCATCATCGGCTGCGGCAACATCGGCGCCATTGCCGCCAGCCGCGCGCTGGGCCTGCGCATGAAGGTCGTGGCAGCGGACCCGTTCCTCAGCCCGGAACGCGCGGCGGAGATCGGCGTCGAGAAGGTGGAACTGGACGAGCTCTATGCCCGCGCCGACTTCATCACCATGCACACGCCGATGACCGACCAGACCCGCAACATGATCAATGCCGAAAGCCTGGCGAAGATGAAGGACGGCGTGCGCATCATCAACTGCGCCCGTGGCGGCCTGATCGTGGAGCAGGACCTGAAGGATGCGCTGGACTCGGGCAAGGTCGCAGGCGCGGCACTGGACGTGTTCCAGAGCGAGCCGGCGAAGGAAAACGTCCTGTTCAACCACCCGAACGTGGTGACGACCCCGCATCTGGGGGCCAGCACGACGGAAGCGCAGGTCAATGTGGCGCTGCAGGTGGCGGAGCAGATGGCCGACTTCCTGGTACATGGCGCGGTCACCAATGCGCTGAACATGGCCTCCGTCACTGCGGAGGAAGCCCCGAAACTGCGCCCCTACATGCAGTTGGCCGAACAGCTGGGGGCCTTCATGGGCCAGACGGTGCGCACCGGCATCAAGTCGATCCGCATCGCCTACCAGGGCCATGTCGCGACGCTGAACGTGAAGCCGCTGTCGGCCATCGTCATCCAGGGCCTGCTGGCGCCACTGCTGGACTCCGTCAACATGGTCAATGCGCCGGTGCTGGCCAAGGACCGCAACATCCGCATCGTCGAGGAGCGCGACGAGAACCCCGGCGACTACCAGACCGCCATCCGTGTCTTCGTGGAAACCGGCAGCGGCATCCGCTGCATCGGCGGCACCCTGTTCGCCGGTGAGAAGCCCCGTGTTGTCGAGATCGACAATATCGCCATGGAGGCGGAGATCGGCGCCAACATGCTGTACCTGCGCAACCACGACAAGCCGGGCTTCATCGGCCAGCTGGGCACCCTGCTGGGCGCGGCAGGTGTCAATATCGGCACCTTCCACCTTGGCCGTTCCAGTGCCGGTGGTGACGCCCTGGCCTTCATCGAGGTCGATGGACCGGTGCCGGAGAACGTGCTGGGCCAGATCCGCGACCTGAAGGACTATGTGCAGCGGGCCGACTCGCTGAGTTTCTGAGGCGGCAGACACGGCACCGCATCCACCAAAGCGCCCGTCGGGGGATTGCCCCGGCGGGCGCTGCGTGTTGGACTGCCGACAGTGACCAAACCATGCGGAGCCGCAGCAAGATGATCGTCGAACAGATCTGGACCGGAAACAACTATCGGAACTTCAACTACCTGATCGTCTGCCCGGAGACCGGCGAGGCCATGGCCATCGATCCGCTGGATCACGAGAAGTGCCTGGCGAAGGCGAAGGAGAAGGGCTGGCAGATCACCCAGGTCCTGAACACGCATGAACATGGCGACCATACCGGCGGCAATCGGCAGGTCATTGCGGCCACCGGCGCGAAGCTGCTGGCCCACGCCAATGCGAAGGACAGCATTCGCGGCATCGACCGTGGACTGGTGGCGGGCGACGTCATCAAGGTCGGCAAGACCGTGGAGATCGAGGCGCTGGACACCCCCGGTCACACCATGTGTCACATCTGCCTGAAGACCCACACGGACCAGCCGTCCCTGTTCAGCGGCGACACGCTGTTCAACGCCGGGGCAGGCAACTGCCACAACGGCGGCCATCCGGAACAGATGTACGAAACCTTCGCGAAGCAGCTCGACACCCTGCCCGATGACACCCTGCTCTATCCGGGCCACGAATATCTGATCGGAAACCTGAAGTTCACGCTGGACCGGGAACCCGACAATGCCCGCGCGCAGGAACTGCTGACGGAAGTCGAGAACCAGGACCCGGATCAGGCGCTGGTCACGACGCTGGGGCTGGAAAAGGAAGTGAACACCTTCTTCCGCCTGCGCAGCCGCTCCGTCATCGAGGAACTGCGCAAGAGCTTCCCCGACCTGCCCGACGACCCGACCCCGCGCGAGGTCTTCCTGAAGCTGCGCGAACTGCGCAACAGCTGGTAGGTCTCAGCCCGCCGCGATCTGCCGGGCGATGACGAGGCGCTGCACGTCGGAGGTGCCTTCGTAGATCTGGCAGACGCGGACGTCGCGGTAGATGCGTTCCACCTCGTAGTCGGCGACATAGCCATAGCCGCCGTGGATCTGGATCGCGTCGGTGCAGACCTGCTCCGCCATCTCGGAGGCGAAGAGCTTCACCATCGATGCCTCCGACAGGCAGGGCTCGCCCCGCTGCTTCAGATCGGCGGCATGAAACAGCATCTGGGTCGCGACCTCGATCCGGGTCTTCATGTCGGCCAGCCGGAAACCGACGGCCTGATGCTCGACGATGGTCTTGCCGAAGGCGGTGCGTTCCCGTGCGTAGGCCACCGCCTTCTCGTAGGCGGCGCGGGCCATGCCGATGGACTGACCGGCGATGCCGATCCGGCCCGTTTCCAGGTTCGCCAGGGCGATGCGATAGCCCTGACCTTCCTCCCCCACCAGGTTCTCCAGCGGGATCTCGCAGTCCTCGAAGGCGATCTGGCAGGTGTCGGAGCACCTCTGGCCGAGCTTCTGTTCCTTCGACGCCACCCGATAGCCGGGCGTGTCCGTCGGCACCAGAAAGGCCGAGATGCCTCTCGATCCCTTCTCCGGATCGGTCACCGCGAAGACCAGCGCCACGCCGCCGATGGAGCCGGAGGTGATGAACTGCTTCACGCCGTTCAGCACCCAGCGATCCCCCTTGCGCACCGCACGGGTACGCAGGTTGGAGGCGTCGGAACCGGCCTGCGGCTCGGTCAGGCAGAAGGCACCGATGATCTCCCCGGTGGCCTGCGGGCGCAGCCACTGCTCCCGCTGACTGTCATTGCCGTAGCGCATCAGCGCGGCGCAGCATGGCGAGTTGTTGACGCTCATGACCGTGGAGACCGCGCCGTCCGCCGCCGCCACTTCCATCAGCGCCAGCACATAGGACGTCATGTCGGCCCCGGCACCGCCCCATTGCTCCGACACCGTCATGCCCATCAGGCCGAGGTTGCCCATCTGGCGCAGCAGGTCCAGCGGCGGCTCAGCCGTGCGGTCCCGCTCCATGGCACCGGGGGCAAGTTCGCCCTCGGCGAAAGCGCGGGCCGCGTCGCGGATCATCGTCTGGTCTTCGTTCAACTGCATGGGTTCACGCCTCCTGCAATGCCCGCGCGGCGGCGCTGCCCGCGGCGCGCCCGAACACGGCACCGGACATCAGCCCCGTACCGCCCGGATAGTTGTGATAGAAGATGCCGCCGACCAGTTCCCCCGCCGCATAAAGCCCGGGAATGGGACGCTGGTCCGTGTCCACCACCTGCGCCTCGTCCGTGACCCGCAGTCCGCCGAAGGTAAAGGTGATGCCGCAGGTCACCGCATAGGCCTCGAACGGGCCTTCATCCAGCGTGTTGGCCCAGTTGGTCTTGGGCAGTGTCAGGCCGTTGGTGCCGCGTCCGTCCTTCACGTTCGGATTGAAGGCCACGTCGGTCTTCACTGCCGCATTGTAGGCTGCGACCTCCGCCAGGAAGCCCTCCGGATCGACACCCTCCATCTGCGCCACCAGGGCTTCCAGTGTGTCGGCCTTCGCCTTCGTCACCTGGCGGATATGGTATTCGCCGCGCAGCAGGTGCGCGACCTTGGCGTCAAAGACCTGCCAGGCGAACTGCCCCGGCTGCGCCAACACTTCGCGGCCATAGCGGGCATAGGTGTAGTTGCGGAAGTCCGCGCCCTCATCGACGAACCGGCGGCCCTGGGCATTGACCATGATGCCGAAGGGATAGGAATGTTTCTGGAACTGGTCGCCCACGTCCAGATCGCCGAATTCCGGCGCATTGCGCTCCCAGCCCACGGCATGACAGCCGGACCAGTTGCCATAGGGTGCGGCACCGATATCCAGCGCCATCCGGATGCCGTCACCGGTGTTGAAGCGGCTGCCGCGCACCTTGGCCAGTTCCCAGCCGGGGCCGAGGTAGCGTGTGCGCCATTCGGGATTGGCCTCGAAGCCACCCGCCGCGACCACAACGGCGCGGGCCGGCATGTCTTCCGGCGCACCGCCCTGGCGGCGCACACGGACACCGGTGACCGCGACACCATCGAACATCAGCTCCGTCGCCCGGGTCTCGTAATGGACCTCGATACCCTGCGCCTCGGCAATGGCGGTCAGGGAATCGACCAGACCGGGACCACCGCCCCAGGCTTCGACCGTCAGGCCGCCCCAGAACTTGAACCGGCCATCGACCTTGAACGCCTGGCGGCCATAGATCGGCACGAAGCGGACGCCCTTCTCCCGCATCCAGACCATCGTGTCCCGCGAACGGCGTACCAGCATCTCGCAGAGCTGCGGGTCGGTGCGGTACTGGGTAACGCGGAACATGTCGTCGAAGAACTGGTCCTCTGTGTAGGTGCCGAAGTCCGTGGTGGCGATCTCCTCCTCCGACAGGTCGGGCATGACGGCCTGCAGATCGTTCAGCCCGTCATAGGCGAAACGGATCGCACCGGCGGTGAAGCGGCTGTTGCCCCCCGATTCCTCCTGCGGCGCGCGTTCCAGCACCGCAATGCGCTTCGCCCCGTTCTCCGCCGCAGCCAAGGCCGCACAGAACGCGGCATTGCCCGCGCCCACGACAATCACGTCATGCATCAATTCAGTCCCCAAACCGTTCGGAATTCTTCGCGTCTACCGTGCGAGATAGCGCGAAACCGCCTCCTCATTCCAGTCGATACCGGCACCAGGCCGGTCTGGCGGCAATGCATAGCCGTCCACGACCTCCAGCGGTTCGCGGATCACCGGGGCGGCCCAGTCGACGAATTCCAGCCAGTGCGCGGTCGGGCTGGTGGCCAGCATGTGGACGCTGAACTCCGGGAACAGATGGCTGGAAATCGGCACCTCGGCGGCGGCGCAGAGTTCTGCGGCCCGCAGCCAGTTGGTGACGCCACCGATCTTGGCCACATCCGGCATCAGCAGATCACCAGCGCCTTCCCGGATCAGCCGTCCGATGTCCATCGGACTGCGGGCGTTCTCACCCAGCTGGATCGGGGTGCTGGACCATTGGCGCAGGTCGGCATATCCGCCCACATCCTCCGCCGTCAGCGGTTCCTCGATCCATTCCAGCCCCATGTCGTCGATGGCTGCGAACCGCATCTTCGCCTGCGCACGGTTGAGCGACTGGTTGTAGTCGCACATGACCGGCATGCCCTCCGGCACCGCCTCCATCACAGCCGCGACCGTCATCACATCCGTTTCGATGTCCTCATAGCCCAGGCGCACCTTCACCGCGCCGAAACCCTCCGCCAGGTCCGCCGCTTCCGGCCCGGCCTTCTCCGGCCCGATCAGGCCCAGCCCGTTGGAATTGTAGGCCGCGACAGGCTGTGACGCGCCGCCCAGCACCCGGTACAGCGGTTCCTCCAGCCAGCGGGCGTGGGCGTCCCAGACGGCCATGTCGATCCCCGCCACGACCCACCCGAGCAAGCCATCGACTCCGGCAAGGCGAAGGCGGCGGCACATGGTCTGGTGCACCGTTCGCGGACGCAGGTCGACACCGGTCAGGTCATTGCCAAGCTGCTGCACCAGGGACACAAGGCCCGCCGACAGCATGGGCGAGACAGCAAAGACATAGCTTCGACCGACAACGCCCTTATCTGTTTCCAGGTCAATGAGCACCAGTGGCGCTGTCGTGACCGATCCGCCGCCCGTCACGAGGGGGCGATTCATTGGGACATTGACCGCGCGGGCGCGGATGCTTTCGATGCGCATGCTGTTCACTCCTCCACCAGGCGATCAGACTACGCCCCTTTCCCGCTCAATACGAGGTACACCAATGTCGCCACTGAAACCCCGCCGCGACGATTTCGAGGCCATGGCGCGGGACTTCCTGTCCCGCATGCCCGCATCCGCGACACTCGGCCTGGTCGTGAGGGCCTTTGGCCCCGGCACCAGCGAGATCGAGATGCCCGTCACGGCGGCACTCACCTTTGACGGGATACATGTGCAGGGCGGTCTGGTCGGCGCCCTGCTGGACATCGCCGGAGGCACCGCCGCCCTGACCCTGACCCCGGAAGGACATGCCGTCAGGACACTGGGATTCGAGACCCATCACCTCGGCCCGGCAGGCGGAGAGCGGCTTGTGGCCCGGGGGACGGTGATCAAGCCGGGACGCAACCAGGCCCTGAGCCGGGTGGATATTCACGCTGTCGATGGCACGCGAGAGAGCCTGTGCGCGACCGGACTCGTCACCTCATGCTGGGTGACCCTGCCTGCCTGATTGCCGCAACGGCAGCTTCACTCTTGCGGCGCGCGGCGTCTGTCACGAAGATGACATCAACTCCGGGGAGGGAGCGATGATCAAATCCGTACTGACATTCCGACGCCGCAAGGGCATGCCGGTCAACGAGTTCCAGGACTACTGGCTGAACGAGCACCCGAAGGCGGTGCTGAAGCTGGATGGCCTGCAGCGCTACGTCCAGAACCATCCGTTGCCGCAGGGCTATGCGAAACGTGACCTGCCCGTTGATGGCATCGCGGAGACCTGGTGGCCGGACACCGAGACCATGAAGCGCAACATCACCAGCGCGGTCTGGCCGGAACTGACCGCCGATGAAGAGAAATTCGTCGACCGTTCCACCATGAGCCTGCTGCTGGTGGAAGAGCACGTGATGAAGGACGAACCGGTGGCCAGCGACGGTTTCAAGATCGTCGAGATCCTGCACCGGCTGAAACGGCTGTCGGTCGACCGGTTCCAGAATCACTGGCGGAACACCCACGGACCGCTCGGCGCGAGCATTCCCAACGTGCGCCGCTACATCCAGAACCACGCCCGGCTGAGCGCCTACATGGGCGGTCGCGAACCGGATTGCGACGGCTTCGCCATGGTCTGGTTCAATTCCATGGCCGACATGCGCACATCACCCGAAAGCACCGCCTACAAGGAAACCATCGCCGACGAACCCAATTTCATCGACGGCGACCGGCTCGACTTCGTGATCACCAAGGAACATGTGATCCTGTAACCCGGAAGTGCCGCACGAGCGTGGGAGACTGGGCTCGCGGATCAAGTCCGCGAGCATCGTGGTTGATGGCAACGGATGTTTGCTGACACCCGCCACAAACACCGACGTCGCCACCGGACTTGATCCGGTGGCCCAGCAGTGCCGCGCGAACGTCGGAGACTGGACACCCGGGTCGAGCCCGGGTGAGGCGTGGTGTGGTGCGGAGGCGCAGGAGACACTGGCACTACCACAAACACCGACGTCGCCACCGGACTTGATCCGGTGGCCCAGCAGTGCCGCACAGGCGTGGGTGACTGGGCTCGCGGATCAAGTCCGCGAGCATCGTGGTTGATGGCAACGGATGCTTGCTGACGCCCGCCACACACACCGACGTCGCCACCGGACTTGATCCGGTGGCCCAGCAGTGCCGCACAGGCGTGGGTGACTGGACACCCGGGTCGAGCCCGGGTGAGGCGTGAAGTGGTGGAGGAGACCGGACGCCCCTTCAGGCCGCCGCATTCTCTCCGCGCAGCGCCGCCAGCGCCCTGTCCAGGGCATCGCCTTCAGGATCGCTGAGGGCGGCGTCGAGCAGGGTGCGGAAGGCCCTGGCGGGCGGGCGGGCGGCCTTGCAGGCGGGCACCGCGTCCATCAGCAGGTGGAAGTTGCGGATGCCACGCCGGTGAGTGTCCGAATAGCCGCGCACCACCTTGCCTGCGACCACGATCTCCCGCGCCAGATCATAGTCGGCCTCCAGCGCGTCACTGATCACGGCGAGCCAGCGGTCGATGCGTTCCTGTTCCTCCGCGAAGCGCAGTGTCCTGGGCCGCCAGCCCCTAAGCCGTGACAGCAGCCACATGGGCAGAAACCCCCTGATGCGGGTCGAGGAGACATGCATCCCGACGTTCAGCCGGTATCGCACACCGGCCCGATCTGCCAGCCCGATGGCCCAGCGCCCGAGGGCGGGGGGCAGCAGCGACGCCACCTCGTCCACACCCGGCTTCAGGAACTCCGTGATCATGACAGGTTCATCAGCGGCGGCCTTGACCTCCGCCCGGACCCGCGCCACCCGTTCGGGCCGGATCTTCAGATCGGCGACACGGATCAGATCCTCGAACGCCATCCAGACCGCCAGCCGCCGCGTGACCTCCCGGCTGACGGCATAGGATCGCGACGTGCCGCCGCGCGCGGCATCCGCCTTCACCATCGCTTCCAGCCGGTCGAGGTAGTAGCGGGCGTAGCCGACACCCTGGTAGTCGATCAGCCGCCGCGCACCCTCCCGCGCCAGTTCCTGCAGCATCCCCGGCAGGTTGCGGTTGATGCGGTCGGTCAGGGTGCGGTCACCCAGCCCGTCATCATCGGAGACCGCCGTCGTCTCCTTCGTGACGGCCGGGCGTTCCCCCTGGGCCATGCGGAAACCGAGATCGAAGCCTGCGAGATTGGCCTCCACCGCAATACCGCCGGACCGGATCGCATCCACGAACGCATCCCGCGGCAGCGGCAGCACATTGGCCCCGGCCATGGCACCGAACAGCACGGCATTGATCACGGTGTTCGCGCGCTCCGCCTCCGCCTGCATGTCGAACAGGACCTGCCGTGCCGCCATCTGCTCCGCCGCGCGGCGGACGCGCTCGGCATCGTAGCGCCCGTCCCCCATCGCGGACTTCTCGGCGATGGCATAGATGCGGTGTGTTGATGCGATCAGGGTCGTGCGGTCTGGCGTGACAAAGCCGTTTTCCAGCGCCCGCCCGGCCTCCAGCAATTCGGAGGCAACCATGACATCGACATTGCCGGGGCTGGCGGTCAGCCCCATCACCGGCTGCCTGTCGTCACCTTCGACCCGTTCCATGATCTCGATGTAATAGGTCGTGGCCCCTGTACGCTGGGCGACACCGGGTATGGATGTCTGCTGCACCCAGTGCCCGGCATGACCGGCCGCCTGCACCAGCCAGCCGGCGAGCACACCACCGCCTTCGCCCCCCAGTGCTGCAATCAGGACCGTTGTCGTCCGGCTGTCGCTCACGCAGCATTCTCCTGCCGGGACGCTTCGGAACCGCGGGCAAGACGGCCGATCACCCGATCCCGAAGGCCCTGCCGCCAACGGTCGAGGCGTCCGGGATTGCGCACGATGTCGGCCTTGAAGAACGATGGGCAGAGCACGGCGGCATGGCTGACCTCCCCGCACAGGCCGCAGCCAACGCAGTCATTGTTCACATGCGCCACCGGGTCATCGCGCAGCGGATCGCTCGTCGGTTTCACGGAAAGGGAGGGACAGCCGGAGAGACGGATGCAGCTGTGGTCGCCGGTGCAGACATCCTCATCGACACCGAAGCGGGTGCGGACGACCCTGTTCCCCGCCTTCACCTTTGCGCTGATCTCCGGCTTGATCCGGCGCTGACGGGCAAGCTGGCATTCACCATCGGCAATGATCACCTTCAGCCCGCCACGCTTCGTCGTCATGGCATCGCGCAGGGTGCCGATGACCTTGGACACCGAATAGGTGCGCACGTGCCGGATCCATTTGACCCCCACCCCGCGCAGCGCACGTTCGATGTCCTGGCCGTCGGGCTGGAACGCGCCGCTGCGGATACCGCCCCCCTTCACCGACGACGGGATCGCCTGGTGGCCGGTGGCGGAGGTGTAGCCGTTGTTCATGATCACCAGCACACCGTCATCATCATTGAAGACGGCATTGGCAACGCCGCTGGTCAAACCATTGTGCCAGAAACCGCCATCGCCCATGACGGAGACAACGCGGCGTTCCATGTTCGGCCCGATGCCGGTGGAACTGGCGAGACCAAGGCCATATCCCAGCACCGTATTGCCGATGTTGAACGGCGGCAGCGTGGAGAAGGTATGACAGCCGATATCCGCTGAAACGTGAAACTTGCCGACCTTCTGCTCCGCCAGCTTCATGGCGGAAAAGACGGGACGTTCCGGGCATCCGGTACAGAACCCCGGCGGTCGGGTCGGGATCGGCTCCCCCAGCAGACGCACGGCCTTCGCCTTCGCATCGACGATCTGCTGGTAGCGCTGAAGCACCGGGGAGAGATCGACGCCCTTCGGCACCGCCCCTTCGACGAAGCGGGCAACACCATGCAGCACCGCCTCCCCCGTGTATTCCCCTGCCATCGGCAACAGGCCCTTGCCCATCACACGGGTCTGGACGTCCGACTTCCGCAGGATCGCGTTCACCGCGTCTTCCAGATAGGCGGGCTGGCCCTCCTCCACCATCAGCACCGCGCGTTTCGAGGCACAGAAAGCCGTGACCTCGCTGGGCACGAGCGGATAGGTGACATTCAGGCAGTAGATCGGAATGACGCTCTCGCCCCAGGCGTCCGCCAGTCCGATCTGCTGCAGGGCGCGGATGACGGCATTGTACATGCCGCCCTGACAAACGATGCCGACGTTCTCCGTCGAGCCGTGAAACACCTCGTTCATGCCATGGTCGCGGATGAAGTTCACCGCAGCGGGCCAGCGCCGCTCGATCTTGTCCTTCTCCTGCACATAGGTGGAGGGCGGCAGGCAGATGCGTCCGTAATCGAAGCTGGGGTCGGCAATCCGGTTCTGGCCGGAGAAGGTGCCGCGCCGGTTGCTCTTCGTGGCAAACCTGCCGTGCACGTGGCACGCGCGGATGCGCAGCTCCAGCATCACCGGTGTACTCGACGCCTCGGAGAGTTCGAAACCCTGCTCCACCATCTTCACGATCGACGGCAGGTTGGGACGCGGGTCGAGCAGCCAGATCTGCGACTTCATGGCGAAGGCGTGACTGCGCTCCTGAATGATGGAGGAGCCTTCACCATAATCCTCCCCGATCACGATCATCGCCCCACCGGTCACCCCTGCGGAGGCGAGGTTGGAGAGGGCATCGGAGGCAACATTGGTGCCGACCGTGGACTTCCAGGTGGCCGCACCGCGCACCGGATAATTGACGGAGGCACCCAGCATCGCCGCGGCACCGGCCTCGGAGGCGCAGGTCTCGACGTGCACGCCAAGCTCATCCATGATCGGGCGGGCATCATTCAGCACATCCATCAGATGGCTGACAGGTGCGCCCTGATAGCCACCGACATAGGAAACGCCGGACTGCAGCAGCGCCTTTGTGACGGCCAGAATGCCCTCGCCCTCGAAGGTATCACCGTCGCCAAGCCTCAGAAGCTCGACTTCCTTCTTGAAACTGCGTTCAGCCATGACGCGCCCCCCGGAACTGGTTCAGGGTCGAACTATAGCGCGTTGCGATCCGGTTCAGCGACCGTTGATCAACTGGTCCATGGGCGCGAGCTTGTTGACCGAAATCATGCTGCGCACCTTCTTGACGTAAACCTCGCCTTCCTCTGAGTACTTGTCCAGGAAGGCTGCGAGTTCCCGCCCGGTGACCGGCTTGCCGGCGGCAGCGGCTTTCTCGCGCGCCTTGCGCAGGCGCGTGTAGGGACCAGCGGAATTGAGGTTCGTCATGTAGCCCCGGACGGAGGCCAGCAGACTGCGATAGCTCCTGACCGAATGGGTCTTGCCTTCCTCCCGGTCCTTCGGAACGATCCCCGCGCCTTCCGTCCAGGTCCACTGGCCGAACAGCGCGTTGCCCTGTCGCGCAAACCGCGAACGGCCCCAGCCGCTTTCCAGCGCGCCCTGCGCCAGCGCCAGCGACGGCGGCACCAGATCGACGCGCCGCATCAGCTCGTCCCAGTCAACCGCTCCGGTCTTGCTGTCGATGGCGTTGTAGCGCTCGGCCATGCGGTTCAGCCAGACCCGGTCGCGACGCGACATGTCCGGATGGTCACGCAGGGCGATCAGCCGATCACGGGCCGCGGCGATCTCGCCATTGACCTGCATCACCAGTGGCAGCAGGGCGCGGAAGAACAGGCTCTTGCGCACTTCGCTGGGCATCTCCTTCGTCCAGTCACCCGGCAGGGTCACCAGGACGAACGCGGGCGGCGGATCCCCCGCCCGCACGCTCTCCAGCGTGTAGCCAACCGATTCATAACGTGAGGAGAGACCGGAAACCGTGCGTGGCCGGATCAGCTTCGGCTGGGCCAGGATCAGCGGTCGCGACGTTGCCTTGACGGGTGCGCGCAACTGCGCTGCAGGCTGCATGTCCATGACCAGCGCCGCCATGCCGAGAACCGGCAGCACGACGGCCAGCAGAACCAGCAGATGCAGCAGGACGGGGGGGGTGGTCCGCGCCTTGTCCGTCATGACGACGGCTGGGTCAGTCTTGCGGTCGAAACGCCTTCGATCCAGGCGTCGTCGAAATCCTGGAACCGGTTGGCAACAATGATATCGCGCAGCATCTCCACATACTCCTCGCCCGTCTCGGCATAGCGGGTCAGGCCCTCGGCCAGGGTCCAGCCATCGACAGACGCACCCGCCGCACGCAACGCCGCGCGCCTTGCCCGCAGTTCCTCATAGGCAGGATGCCTGTTGATGTTGCGCATGTACATCTGAACCGACTGAAGCAGACTGCGGAACGCACGGACCTCGTAGCTTTCGCCCTCGGCACGGGCATGCGGCACGATCCCGGCGCCCTCCGACCAGGTACGCTGACCATAGAGGGCATTGCCGCGCACGGCGAAGCGGGAGCGTCCCCAGCCGGATTCGGTGACCGCCTGAGCCAGTGCCAGCGATGGCGGCACGATATCCACGCGCATGCGCAGCGCCGCGATCTGCGCCGCCGGTTCATCAGCCTCGATACGGTAATCGGCGACCAGTTCCGCCAACCAGGCACGATGCTCATGGGTCAGCGGCAGCTTGCGCTCGATCAGCCGCCGCTGCAGTTCCAGAACCTGCTGCCGCTTGGCCAGCAGGCGGGAATTGGACTCCAGCACCAGTGGCAGCACCAGGCGGATGAAGGTCCGCTTCATCGTGGCGACATCATCAATCTTGCGCAGGGTTTCCGGCAGTTCGGACACGAACACTGCGGGCACGGGCGCGTCGCCACGGCGGACAGCCGCGAGATCATAGTCCAGCTTCCGCAGTTCCCAGCTTGAGGCAGCAGCAATCCTGGCTGCACCTGTTCCACCAACCGTTGAATTCAGTTCCTGGGGCGAAGCCATCGCTGCCTGCCCGGCCATACTCAACAGAAAACCGGCACAAGCAACGACAGCGGCCGCCCGAAAGCGTCCGACACGTTTCATTGCACACTCTTCCTCTCAACCTTCCGACCGCTCAAACCGCTGGTCGGGTCCCGTTCATCGTCTGGTCCTGTGCTGCCGGACAATCCGTGTCAGGATGTCAGGCAGTTCCCCCGTCAGACCGCGCGAACCTCATTCACTTCCGGCACGTAGTGCCGCAACAGATTTTCGATGCCATGCTTCAGCGTCATCACCGAACTCGGACAACCTGCACAAGCACCCTGCATGGCCAAATACACGATTCCCTCGTCAAAGCCATGGAATACGATATCACCGCCATCCTGAGCGACAGCAGGCCGCACCCGGGTATCCAGCAGCTCGACAATCTGCTTCACGATCTCGCCGTCGGCACCATTTGCCGCCGCGTGGCCACCGGAATCGCCGATCACCGCGCCTTCGCTCATCACCGGCAGACCGGCAGTGAAATGCTCCATGATCGTGCCGAGGATCGACGGCTTGATGTGGTGCCACTCCACATCCTCGCGCTTGCTGACGGAGACGAAGTCCTGTCCCAGATAGATCCCGGTCACGCCGTGGACGGCAAACAGACGCTCCGCCAGCGGTGACACCTTGGCATCTTCCGGCTTGCGGAAATCCGCAACACCCTCTTTCATCACATCAACGCCTGGAATGAACTTCAGCGTCTGCGGGTTGGGTGTCGGTTCGGTCTGGATGAACATGGGTTCCTCCGGGTTGTCAGTGCGATCAGGTTGCCTGAGCTGTTCAAGCGCTTATGTGGCGCAGAGCGCCCCGCAATCAAGCCGGGACAAGAGTACACAGTCAGAGGCCGTCCCATGAGCGACGCGAACATGCCACAAAGCCGCAAAGAGGCAAGCGTGAATATCATCACGACAGGCTGGCGCGCCGATGCGACTGCCCGGTGGCTGCTGGAGGATCTGCACCGCCCGAATGCGGAGATCGACTTCTTCACCGACCTCTGCGAGCGGCTCGACTCGGAAGGCCTGGGCCTGCTGCGCGTATTCTGCGGGCTGCTGTCACTGCACCCGCTCTATGTCTCCCGAAACCTGATCTGGCGGACCGGTCAGGAGGCGGAGGTGGTGCTGCGCGGTCATGATGCCATGCAGTCGGAGTATTACCTGAAAAGCCCGATCCACCAGATCCATCAGGGGGCGCCGCAGGTACGCCAGCGTCTCGACCTGGATGATGACCTGCTGGAATTCGACATCTGGCGGGAGCTGAAGGCAGAGGGTGCGACCGACTACATCGGCCTGCCCATGCGCTTCTCCACCGGGGAGGTCAATGTCATCTCCTTCGCCACCCGGAGGCAGGGCGGCTACGACGCGGCACAGATCGAGCGTCTGAAGGAACTGGTGCCGCTGATATCCCTGCGTTTCGAGCTGATGAATGCCTATTTTGCCACCGGCAGCCTGCTTGGCACCTACCTGGGGGAGGCTGCGGCGCGGCGTGTGCTTGCAGGCACCATCCACCGGGCCGAGGGCGAGGCCCTGCGCGCCGCGATCTACCTGTGTGACCTGCGGGGCTTCACCCGCCTGTCGGACAGGCTGGACGGGCCGGAGATCATCGAGATCCTGGACGATTACTTCGACTGCATGATCGAACCGGTGAAGGCCATGGGCGGTGAAGTGCTGAAGTTCATGGGCGACGGCATGCTGGCCATCTTCCCGATGGATGACCGCACCGCCTGGCTGGCCAGTCATTCCGCGCTTGCCGCTGCCGTGGAGGGGGTCGCCAATCTCGCCGACCTCAACAGAAGCCGGAAAGGCGATGGCAAACCGGAACTGAAGGTCGGTATCGGCCTTCATGTCGGTGACGTGATCTTCGGCAATATCGGGTCAGCGGACCGCCTCGACTTCACGGTGATCGGGCGCGCGGTCAATGAAGTCAGCCGCGTGGAGACCCTGACCCGCCCCCTGAACCGCCCGATCCTGATGACGGAAGACTTCGCGAAACTGGCATCGCAGGGAACCAAGCTGGAATCCCTCGGGTTTCATGTGCTGCCCGGTGTCTCGCAACCATCGGAAATATTCAGTCCCGCATAAGGGTTGCCGACCCGGATAGCAGCGTGAACCGGGCGGTCAACGGATACCTCGACCGCCCGTGAACTCCGCACCTGCCGTTTCAGTCGCGTTTCACGCAGGCGGATCGCAGGACACCGTATCCATCTTCGCGGGCACCGAAACCTCGAGGATCTGGAAGTCGTCGGAGGTCTGCAACTCGTTGTGTTTCATGCCGCCGGGAATGAAGATCGACTCACCCGCGCTGACCCGGATCGTCTCGCCGGTTTCGAATTCCAGGTCGACCCAGCCGCTGGTGCAATAGACGTATTGCGCCTCGCAGACGTGATAGTGCCAGCCGGTGGATTCCTTCATCCCTTCCCGCGCCGTGGTCAGCTGCGCGCGCATCAGGCCACCTGTCGCATCGGTGACGCCCATGTCCTTGTAGGTGAAGAAGGCGCGTCGGCCTGCCGCGTCGGGCAGCTTTGACGGCACCGCGTGAACCATCTTGCCGAGCTTCGGTGCGTTTGACTGGTCGTTCATATCTGTATCCTCCCCCGGACCCTTGGTGATTGTCGTTTCAACCCGCATTCTACACCGGTCGCATGCAGAAGTCAGGAGATTGCCGTGACGGAAGGACCCTATCCAAGAGACATCACCGGGTACGGGCGGCGACTGCCGGACCCGCAATGGCCCGGCGGCGCAAGCATCGCAGTGACATTCGCCGTGAATTACGAGGCGGGCGGAGAGCTGTCAGTACTGCATGGCGACAACACGTCGGAGGGGATGCTGAACGATATCGGCTTTCCCCCGGTCACCGGCGCGCGCTCGATGCTGGCGGAGTCGGCCTTCGAATATGGCAGTCGGCGCGGCATCTGGCGCTTGCTGGACGCCTTCGAGAGCCGGGGACTGCAGGCGAGCATTCTCGCCGTCGTCAGCGGCCTGAAACACAATCCGGAATTCGTCGCAGCCATCGCCGAAGGCGGGCATGAACTGGTCAGCCATGGCTGGCGCTGGATCGACTACCAGCATGTCGATGCGGCGACGGAGCGGCAGCATATCGCCAATGCGGTGGCCGAGATCACACGGCTGACCGGCTCACCCCCGGTCGGCTGGATGACCGGTCGCCCCTCCCCCGATACCCGCCGGTTGCTGATCGAACACGGTGGATTCCTCTATGACCGCGACAGCCTGAACGACGAACTGCCGTACTGGCTGCACGAACAGGGGCACGACCATCTGGTCATTCCCTATTCCTACGAGACCAACGACAACCGGTTCAACGAGAACAGCGGCTTCAGCACGGCTGGTGACTTCTTCCAGTACATGCGGGATGCCTTCGACGTGCTGCGGGCGGAGGGCATGGCCGGACAGCCGCGCATGATGTCCATCGGCCTGCATGACCGGCTGATCGGTCGACCGGGCCGGATCGGCGGCCTGACCCGGTTCCTGGATCACATCCAGTCCTTCGACGACGTGTGGATCTGCACCGGACAGCAGATCGCGGAACACTGGCGGGCCAGGCATCCGCCTGCCGGGCACCAAGCCCCCTGAGCAGCAAAATTCAGATACCGAACAGGTCGTTCAGGTTCAGCACCTTGTGGATCGCGATGGTGCGATCCGCGGCAATGTCGAACGTGGTCGACGGATTGAACTGCGCGACGGTGGCCCTGTCGCTGTCGCGCTTCACCAGCCGCTTGCAGTAGGCCTCCACCTGATCGTCCTCGCCATGGACCTGGATGACCACATCATCGCCCGCACGTACCGGACGACGGCCGGAGACATAGATCAGCTCACCATCCTCGAACCGGGGCGACATGGAATCACCGACGATGTAGAGCGCATAGATATCCACCGCCGTGGCGATGCCCGGCGGGCGGCGCACCCGGTCGATGGGGGATGAGGTGTCGAGCTGGAACGCGCCCTTCAGGCTTCCCGCGGCGGTGCCCATGACCGGGACATCCAGCGGCATCTCGCTGCGCGCCGGTGGCATCGGCACATCCTCGCCACTGACAATCGGTGCGGAAGCGGCGGGTACACCGGGCATGTCCGGCGGCGACTGAACGGGGCCACGCCCGGTTGCCAGCCATTCGAAGGAGCAATCCAGCACCCGTGCCAGCTTCTCCATCGTGTCGCGACGCGGATTGCGAGACCGGCCACGACGAATGTTGCGGATGATCTCGGGCCGACCGGCAGCCAGCATGGAGGCCCGGTAGTCCGTCAGGCCCTTGTCGCGCAGTCTCCGGTCGATACGTTCCAGGAGTTCGTTGTTCTGCATACCGGACAAATACACATCATCCAAGGTCAAAACAAGCTAAAATTACCGAATTTGTTGCTCACGCACATATTTTACCGGATCGTTGCCCAGGCATGAGACAACTTGTTGGTGGCAACCATCGTGCCTGCAGGGCGATCGCCCGCATCGCCCCCTTACCGCAGGCAGAACACTGGTCCAATCTGCCGCCTGTCTGCTAGATCTGGATCATTCCATCAATTGATGGAATCGCACCGGCGCGCCATCTAAGTAGTGGAACGCTCTACGCCTTGAAGGGAACGAAATCGCATGAAGATCTGTATCTATGGCGCAGGCGCGATCGGGGGTTATGTCGGGGCGATGCTGTCGCGCGCGGGTGCGGATGTCAGCCTGATCGCCCGGGGGCCGCATCTGGCGGCGATCCGCGAGAAGGGCCTGCGACTGAAATCGGCGGAGGACGATTTCACTGTCCACCCGCGGGCCACCGATGATCCTTCCGAACTGGGGCCACAGGACTATGTCCTGCTGACGCTGAAGGCCCATGGCGTGCGCGCCGTGGCCGATGCCATGCAACCACTGCTCGGCCCTGACACGGCAGTCGTCACGGCGCAGAACGGCATGCCCTGGTGGTACTTTCACGGGCTGGAGGGCAAGTATGCCGGGCAACGGCTGGAGAGTGCCGATCCGGGCAACGAGCTCTGGGACAAGATCGGGCCGGAGCGGGTGATCGGCTCCGTCGTCTGGCAGGCTGCGGAAGTTCCCGAGCCCGGCGTTGTCCAGCTCGGCTATGGGGAGCGCCTGTCCCTGGGGGAACCGGACGGTTCGAAGTCCGACCGCATTCAGGCCCTGTCTTCGGCGCTGATCAATGCGGGCGTGAAGGCCCCTATCCGTCCCAACATCCGAAACGAGATCTGGGTCAAGCTGTGGGGCAATCTCAGTTTCAACCCGGTTTCGGCCCTGACAGGTGCCACCCTGGTGGACATGGCACGGGATGCCGGTGTCGGGTCGGTGATCCATACGATGATGACGGAGGCAAAGGCTGTCGGCGAAGCACTGGACGTGCGTTTCCCGATGACGGTGGAGAAACGCATCGCATCGGCCGAGAAGGTCGGCGCACACAAGACATCGATGCTGCAGGACCTGGAAGGCGGGCGTACGATGGAAATCGAACCGATCATCGGCACCGTATCGGAACTGGGCCGCATCACCGGCGTTGCGACACCGACCATCGATACGGTCTATCATCTGACCGTGTTGCGGGCGAAACAGGCAGGCTGCTACACGGCCTGATCGGACTTTGGGGGAGAGCGAAATGACAGACTGGCAGCAGATGAGTGACGAAGAGGTCGAGCGCCACTTCAATCCACGCGTGGCCGCGCCGGATGCCGCGCAGCATCTGGAGCACTTCATTTCCGAATCCGCGGCGGCACGCAGCCGCCAGGACATGCGCCGCAATGTCTCCTATGGCCCGCATCCGCGTGAAGTCTACGACATCTTCCCCGGCCCCGTCGGCAGCCCCATGCATGTCTTCATCCATGGCGGATACTGGCGCGCGCTGTCGAAGGACGAGCACAGTTTCGTGGCGGAGCCCTTCGCCGGTGCCGGCGCGACG